>OJJE01000163.1_pt1 | contig 33870 bp, 35 predicted proteins | sample 1596091 | NCBI WGS metagenome assembly OJJE01 (sample SAMEA4350129, study PRJEB24818) | metagenome | biome: human; feature: gut; material: faeces | place: Denmark | collected 2013-09 | reverse complement strand
CGACAGCTCTAAGTTAGTGAAACGCAACGATAACTAACATTTTTTCTGCTTTCTATACTTGTAAAAACAGGGTTTTATGAACCCTTATATAAGTGCGCCCAAAAATCTACTTTATTTTTCACTCTTCTTTTCCTTACCGGTGGTCTTGATCCGGGCGATCAGATCTGCCTCTGTAGCGCTGACTTCCTCCTGTACCGGGAAGAGGATGCCGCACTGGTTCTGGCTGTTGTTCTCCTCCGCATTGGTTGCATTGCCGTAGCCGGCGTCATCCGTGCCGTCGGACTTGCACAAATTTATTTCTAAATAATTTGATTATCCCCAAAAATGCTTGAAATACGGGCATTTCCGCGAGTACAGAGCTTGAATTTACTACTCATTTACTACTTTTAACGGAAAGGGCTTTGATATGCTTCTAAGCTCTTGCGGCGATAACCACAGAAAGCAGCGAACATCAGTATAAGACCACAACAAATTGAATATTGCACCGCACAGGCGGCGTTTCTCACTTCCAACACAGGAAGAACAGGAACGCCGCTTTTTTCATGCCCTTTGTTACGCAGTAGGGGCTGAAAAAGCATTGATACAGGCGGCTTTGCGGGCGCGTTTCTGGTGCGGCAAGGGATTTTACCTTTTCCCTCAAAACCGCCTTTCTACTGCGTAACAAATCCACAGCAAAAGGAGTGACACGCTATGGCAGTTTTCAGAGTGGAGCGCAACAAGGGCTATACAGTTATGAGCAACCACCACTTACGCAATAAGGAGCTGACCCTAAAGGCAAAGGGGCTGTTGTCGCAAATGCTTTCACTTCCCGAAGATTGGGACTATACCCTTGCGGGGCTGTCGCTAATCAACCGGGAAAGTATCGACGCTATCCGCACCGCTGTATGGGAGCTTGAAAAAGCCGGATATATCACAAGGCGGCAGGGGCGCGACGATAAGGGCAAAATGACCGCTATCGAGTACACCATTTATGAGCAACCGCAGCCACCCGCCGCAGCTTCGCCGGAGCCTAAAAACCCGACATTGGAAAATCCAACAACGGATAAGCCGATATTGGAAAATCCGACACCGGATAAACCGACGACGGAAAATCCAACGCAATTAAATAAAGATATACAAAAGACTGACTTACCAAAAAAAGAAAAATCAAATACGGATTTATCAAATACCGATTCCATTCCTATCCTTTCCCCTAACCCCTCTCCTTACGCCGGGGCAGCGGCTACGCCGCCGGAACGGAAAAGAACGGAAGCGGCGCAGAGCGCGTTTGAGATATACGAGGAAATCATCAAGGATAACATCAGCTATGACGTTCTGGTACAGGACAGGCAGCTTGACAGGGAACGCCTTGACGAGCTTGTAGACCTCATGCTTGAAACCGTCTGCACCCGGAGAAAGACTATCCGCGTCGCGGGCGACGACTACCCGGCGGAGCTTGTAAAGGCAAAGTTTATGAAACTGGACAGCGAACATATCCGCTTTGTGCTTGACTGTATGAGCGAGAACACCACAAAAATCCGCAACATCAAGCAGTACATGAAAGCAGCTCTTTTCAATGCCCCGTCCACTATCGGCAGTTATTACACGTCGCTTGTGGCTCACGACATGGCAAGCGGCTTACTCTCCCCGAAAGAGCCGGAGCATGACCCTTATTCATTCAAACCGGGCGAAAGCCTGTAACACCACCAAAGGAGGATTTTTATGGCACAGAGAACAGGAGCTTTAATTTTTGACGAGCGCACCGACCGTTACGACATTCGTTTTGACGTTTCCGAGTATTACGGGGGCTTGCATTGCGGCGATTGCTTTGACGTATTCGTGCGGGGCAAGTGGAAGCCCACCCGCATGGAAATGAACGCCACACAGGAATGGTATCTTGTGGGCGTGAGAGCCAACGACTTAAACGGGCTGCGCGTCCGTATCTGAACGCATGGGAAGCCTTAAAAGCGGCGTTCCCCCTTAACAGACCACTACCGCGAAAGGAGGACGGTAAATGCAAGATGAAATCAACGAAAAGACCATAGCCCTTTACATCAAGACCGGAAAGCTGACCGCCCAGACGCTCCAAAAAGCTATGAAAAAGCTGTTGGAGCAGATGAAGAAGCAGAAAGGGAAAGCCCCACAGGGCAAGCAGACCCTAAAGCAGCTTATGAAGCAGAACACGGGCATATCCAACATTGAGATAACCGAGGGCAATATCAAGGCGTTTGAGAGTACCGCGAAAAAGTACGGTATCGACTTTGCGCTGAAAAAGGACACGACGGAAAGCCCGCCCCGCTATCTGGTTTTCTTTAAGGGGCGGGACGCTGACGTGCTGACCGCAGCCTTTAAGGAATTTTCCGCAAAGAAGCTGACACAGGAGAAAAAGCCCTCTATCCGAAAGCTCCTGTCTACCCTCAAAGAAGCGGCACAGGGCAGAAATGCGGAACGTGCCAAAGTCAAGAACAAGGACAGGGAGGTATCGCTATGAAGCCGGAAATCAAGAAGCTGCTTATCCTCAACTTGCCCTATCTGCTCTTTGTGTATCTCTTTGACAAAGTGGGCGCGGCGATCCGCTTATCCCCCGGCGCAGATGCAAGCGGGAAGCTCTTGCAGCTTGGGACGGGCTTTGCCGCCGCCTTTTCCAGTATCGCGCCGAGCTTCCACCCCGCCGATTTACTAATCGGCATAGCGGGCGCGGTCATTGTCCGGCTTGCGGTGTACTTCAAGGGCAAGAACGCGAAGAAGTACCGAAAAGGTATGGAGTACGGTTCTGCACGTTGGGGCTGCGCGGAGGATATAAAGCCTTACGCTGACCCTGTATTTGAAAATAACGTGCTGCTGACGCAGACGGAACGCCTTACCATGAACAGCCGCCCGAAGCAGCCAAAATACGCGAGAAACAAGAACATTCTTGTAATCGGCGGCTCCGGCAGCGGCAAGACCCGCTTTTTCGTGAAGCCGAACTTAATGCAAATGCACAGCTCCTACGTCGTGACTGACCCCAAAGGCACCGTATTATTAGAGTGCGGGAAGCTCTTACAGCAAAAGGGCGGTTACAGGATAAAAGTGCTGAATACGATTAACTTCAAAAAATCCATGAAATACAATCCCTTTGCCTATCTGCGGAGCGAAAAGGACATTTTGAAGTTAGTCAATACCATTATTGCCAACACCAAAGGCGAGGGCGAAAAGTCGTCCGAGGATTTTTGGACGAAAGCCGAAAAGCTCTACTACACCGCGCTTATCGGTTACATCTGGTACGAAGCACCCGACGAGGAAAAGAATTTTACGACGCTGCTTGAAATGATAAATGCGTCGGAAGCCCGTGAGGACGACGAGGATTTTCAAAACCCCGTTGACCTCATGTTTGAACGTCTGGAAGAAAAAGACCCGGAGCATTTCGCTGTCAAGCAGTATAAAAAATACAAACTGGCGGCGGGCAAGACCGCAAAATCTATTTTAATTAGCTGCGGCGCGAGGTTAGCCCCCTTTGACATTAAGGAGCTGCGCGACCTCATGGAAACCGACGAAATGGAGCTTGACACCATAGGCGACCGCAAGACCGCCCTGTTTGTTATCATCAGCGACACCGACGACACCTTTAACTTTGTTGTGTCAATCCTCTACACGCAGCTTTTCAACCTCTTATGCGATAAAGCCGACGACAAATACGGAGGGCGGCTGCCCGTCCATGTGCGCTGCCTGTTAGATGAATTTGCGAATATCGGTCAAATCCCGAAGTTTGAAAAGCTCATAGCCACAATCCGAAGCCGCGAAATATCGGCTTCTATTATTTTGCAATCGCAGTCACAGCTAAAGGCGATTTACAAGGACAACGCCGATACGATTGTAGGTAATTGTGACACGACGCTTTTCTTGGGCGGCAAGGAAAAAACGACGCTCAAAGAAATATCGGAAATTTTAGGCAAAGAAACCATAGACAGCTTTAACACTTCCGAAACGCGCGGGCGGGAGCTGTCGCATGGGCTGAACTACCAGAAGTTAGGCAAGGAGCTTATGACACAGGACGAAATCGCGGTCATGGACGGTGGAAAATGTATCTTGCAGCTTAGAGGTGTGCGCCCGTTCTTTTCGGATAAATTCGACATCACGAAGCACCCGAACTATAAATATCTGTCCGACGCAGACAAGAAAAACACCTTTGACATGGAGAAGCACCTACGCCGCCGCCCCGCTATCGTAAAGCCGGACGAAGTTTTTGACTATTACGAAATCGACGCGGCAAGCCTTGACGGGGACGCAGACCATGAATGAGCGGCAAAAGGAAACACCCCGCTTTACCGTGATTGAGGGCGGGCGCAGGAAGAAAGACCGGGAGGAAGCCGCGCGGAGGGCTGAATTGCAGCAATTCATACGGGCTTGCGAAGCCCTGTATGAGAAGAACCGGGCGCGGCGGGAAGTCTGATTTTACAGGAGGACAACACCATGAGCAGACAGAGGACAAAGACCGAGATTATGCGGCATGAACAATATTTTGCGAAGCTGATAGAAAAAGCAGACAACGCCATGCGGGAATACCAACAGGAGCGCGGCGGGGAACACCGCCTTTACGTTGACGAGTATATCCGGCGCAAGGGCTTTCTCTTAGGACAGTGACAGGGAGGACACGCCATGAACAGACGTATCAGAAAAAAGAAACAGAAACAATGGGAGCAGCAACAGGCGCGGATTGAACAGGCGATTGTCAATCTCTTGGAACTTGTCGAGGAAGCGCGGCGGGACTACTGGCGGCGTTGGGCGGAGGAAAGCACAAAGCAGTTTGTCGCGGAAGTCATGCGCCATTATGAGCCGCGAGGGAGAAAGGAGGAATTGCAGCAATCACAAATGTAAACGTCGGCTACATGGTACGCGCCCCTACTCTTGGGGCGGCATGAAAAGCCGCAGACCGAAACCTTGCTTACAACTGAATACCGCTGCGCCGCAGAAAGGACGCGGCGCGGGGAACCCGCCAGAATCCGGCGGGCTTACGACCGCGGCAGTTTTCAAAGCTGACCGCCGTTTTTTATGCCCTTTTTTGGGGCAGCCGCTTTTTGGGCGGCAGAAAAGGAGAAATCTTATGGCATTTTTCAACAGCGCAGTAGACGTATTACAGACCCTTGTTATCGCACTGGGAGCCGGGCTTGGTATCTGGGGCGTTATCAATCTGTTAGAGGGATATGGTAACGACAATCCGGGCGCGAAAAGCCAGGGCATGAAGCAGCTTATGGCGGGCGGCGGCGTTGCCCTTATCGGCATGACCCTTGTACCGCTGCTTTCCGGGCTGTTCGGTTAAGAAGCGCGGGTAAAGGCTTATGCAGAGCATACTTGACGCGATTAACGAATGGATAAAGGAAATCCTTATCGGAGCCATTAACGGGAATCTGTCAACTATGTTCGGGGACGTAAACGAGAAAGTCGGCACTATCGCCGCAGAGGTAGGGCAGACCCCGCAAGGGTGGAACGCAAGCATATTTTCCATGATACGGACGTTATCAGAAAACGTGATTGTGCCGATTGCGGGGCTTGTCATTACCTATGTCCTATGTGTGGAGCTTATCAGCATGGTAACGGAAAAGAACAATATGCACGATATTGACACGTTCATGTTTTTCAAGTGGTTTTTCAAGGCGTGGGTGGCTGTCTATTTGGTTACGCATACCTTTGACATCACAATGGCGGTGTTCGATATGGCGCAGCACGTCGTTTCCGGCGCGGCGGGGGTAATCGGCGGCAGCACAGAGATTGATGTTGCCGCCGCCCTTGGCTCCATGCAGGACGGGCTTGACGGTATGGAAATCCCCGAACTACTCTTACTTGTCATGGAAACAAGCCTTGTGAGCTTGTGCATGAAAATCATGTCCGTACTGATAACCGTAATCCTCTATGGAAGAATGATAGAAATTTACCTTTACTGTTCGGTATCGCCTATCCCGTTTGCAACTATGACAAATAGAGAATGGGGACAGATTGGGAACAACTACCTAAAATCCCTGTTCGCCCTTGGCTTTCAAGGCTTCCTCATAATGATATGCGTCGGCATTTACGCGGTTCTGGTAAACAGCATGATAATAGCGGACAACTTGCACAGCGCAATTTTTTCCCTTGCAGCCTACACTGTTATCCTCTGCTTTTCCCTGTTCAAATCCGGCGCACTGGCGAAGTCGATATTTTCCGCGCATTAGCGGGCGTGTCAAGGGTAGGGTGGAGATTTTGCGAAGCAAAATACAACCCGACCTTGACGCGCAAGGAATCCATATCCTGTACGTCGGCAAAGGGCATAAATTGACCTTTGCCTTGACTGCCCCCTATGGAGCTTAGGAACGCCAACACATCACGCGAAGAAAGGAGGTTTTCACTTGGCGTATGTACCCGTACCAAAGGACTTATCCAAAGTCAAAACGAAAGTCGCTCTCAATTTGACGAAGCGGCAAATCATTTGTTTTGCGGCGGCTCTTATCTTAGGGCTTCCGCTTTTCTTTTTGCTCAAGGACAGCGCAGGCACAAGCCTTGCGTCAATGGTAATGATTGCGGTCATGCTTCCCTGTTTCCTCATTGCCATGTACGAGAAACACGGGCAGCCCCTTGAAGTGGTGGTTAAGAACATCATTCAGACGAAATTCATTGCCCCCAAAGAGCGACCCTATCAAACCGAAAATCTTTATGCTGTCTTAGAACGGCAGCGAAAACTTGAAAAGGAGGTATCAGCGATTGCAAAAGGCAAAAGCAAGCACAGCGGGAAAAAGCCCCGCCGGGGCTAAACAGCCCCGAAAGCTCTCCCGCGCCGAGAAAAAGCAGATAGCCGAGGTTATCCGGCAGGCAAAGGGCGACGGGAAAGCCCACACCGCACAACAGACAATCCCCTACCTTACCATGTACCCGGACGGGATTTGCCGCGTGTCGGAAAAGAAATACTCAAAATCCGTCGCCTTTGAAGATATTAACTATCAGCTTGCACAGCCGGACGACAAGACCGCTATCTTTGAAAACTGGTGCGATTTTCTCAACTACTTTGACGCAAGCGTTAGCGTGCAGCTCTCTTTCATCAATCAGGGGACACAGCGCGGCGAAGCGGAGAAAGCTATCAATATCCCGGCACAGGACGACGCTTTTAACTCTATCCGTACCGAGTACGGGGATATGCTGAAAAATCAGCTTAGTAAAGGCAACAACGGGCTTGTGAAGCATAAGTACATCACATTCAGTATCGAAGCCGACAATCTGGCGGCGGCGAAATCCCGCCTTGCCCGTATCGAAACCGACGTACTGAACAACTTCAAAGTGCTTGGCGCGGCGGCGCGTCCTATGACGGGCTATGAACGCTTAAAAGTGCTGCATGGCGTATTCCACCCGGAGGGCGAGCCTTTCCGCTTTGATTTTTCATGGCTTGCCCCGTCCGGGCTTCGTACAAAGGACTTTATCGCCCCGTCGTCGTTCCGTTTTGGCGAGGGGCGCACATTTCGCATGGGGCGCAAAATCGGCGCGGTTAGCTTCCTTGAAATCCTTGCGCCGGAACTGAACGACCGTATGCTTGCCGACATTCTGGACTTGGAAACGGGCGTAATCGTAAACTTGCATATCCGCAGTATCGACCAGACCGAAGCGATTAAGACAATCAAGCGTAAAATCACTGACCTTGACAAGATGAAGATTGAGGAACAGAAAAAAGCTGTCCGTTCCGGCTACGACATGGATATAATCCCTTCCGACCTTGCCACTTTCGGCAGCGAAGCAAAAAATCTCTTACAGGATTTGCAGAGCAGAAACGAGCGTATGTTTCTTCTCACGTTCCTTGTGGTAAACATGGCGGACACGAAGCGGAAACTGGAAAATGACGTGTTCGCGGCGGCGGGTATCGCGCAGAAATATAATTGTGCGCTGACCCGCCTTGACTACCAACAGGAAGCGGGGCTTATGTCCTCTATCCCGCTTGGGGAAAACCTTATCCCGATACAGCGGGGGCTTACGACTTCAAGCACCGCGATTTTCATTCCCTTTATCACACAGGAGCTTTTTCAGACGGGCGCAGCCCTCTACTATGGCTTAAATGCCCTGTCTAACAACATGATACTCTGCGACCGCAAGCAGCTTAAAAACCCCAACGGGCTTATTTTGGGAACGCCGGGAAGCGGAAAATCCTTTGCCGCCAAACGGGAAATGACAAATGCGTTTCTCATTACGGACGACGACATTATCATCTGCGACCCCGAAGCCGAGTATTTTTCCCTTGTGCAGCGTCTTAACGGACAGGTAATCCGCTTGTCGCCTACGGGCAGGGGCATTGACGGAAAGCCCCAGTACGTCAACCCTATGGATATAAACCTCAATTACTCCGAGGACGACAGCCCGCTTGCGCTGAAATCCGATTTTATCCTGTCCTTGTGCGAGCTTGTAATCGGCGGCAAGGAGGGCTTGCAGCCCGTCGATAAGACCGTCATTGACCGCGCTGTTAGGAATGTGTACCGACCGTTCCTTGCAGACCCCGACCCGGCGAAAATGCCTATCTTGGGCGACCTCTACGACGAGCTGTTAAAGCAGCCGGAGCCGGAAGCGGCGCGGATCGCGTCGGCGTTGGAGCTTTATGTGTCTGGAAGCCTTAACGTATTCAATCACAGAACGAATGTAGAATTGAATAACCGCCTTGTCTGCTTTGACATTAAGCAGCTTGGAAAGCAGCTTAAAAAGTTAGGTATGCTCATTGTGCAGGACCAGGTATGGAACCGCGTTACCGTCAACCGTGCCGAGAAGAAAGCGACCCGCTACTACATGGACGAATTTCACTTGCTGCTAAAAGAGGAACAGACCGCCGCGTACAGCGTGGAGATTTGGAAGCGTTTCAGAAAATGGGGCGGCATACCCACAGCCATTACGCAGAACGTCAAAGACCTCTTGGCAAGCCGCGAAGTGGAAAATATCTTTGAAAACTCTGATTTTGTCCTCATGCTCAATCAGGCGGCGGGCGACCGGGCTATCCTTGCGAAGCAGCTTAACATTTCCCCGCAGCAGATGAAGTATGTGACCCACACCGAAGCGGGCGAAGGGCTTATCTTCTACGGGAACGTAGTTTTGCCCTTTGTAGACCGCTTCCCGAAAGACACCGAGCTTTACCGCGTTATGACGACGAAGCCGGAGGAAGTGGGCGAAGCATGAGCAGCGAATTAAAAACCGACGTAATCATCAACCGCGACGCGCTCTATGCGCTGCGGGAGCTTCCGGGCGAAAGCGTGAATTGCTGCGTCACAAGCCCGCCCTACTATGCACTTAGGGACTATGGACTTGACGCACAGATAGGGCGCGAGGACACGCCGGAGCAGTACATTGAAAGGCTTGTAGATGTATTCCATGAGTTAAAGCGCGTGCTGCGTTCCGACGGTACGCTATGGCTGAATATCGCGGACACCTACTGCGGCACCGGGAGCAAGGGCAACCGCACAGACCCGAAGAACCCGAAAGGCAGAAACGGGCAGAGCGTGTCAATCGCGCGAAAGGCGGTGGGCTGCAAGCAGAAAGATTTAATCGGTATTCCGTGGCTGCTTGCCTTTGCCCTACGCGCCGACGGGTGGTATCTACGCAGCGACATTATCTGGCACAAGGAAAACCCTATGCCGGAAAGCTGCAAAGACCGCCCGACACGCTGCTATGAGCATATTTTCCTACTGACAAAATCAAAGCAGTATTACTATGACGCTGCCGCCATAGCCGAGCCGATAGCGGCGGGGACAGCGGCGCGTTACCGCCGGGGGCGGGGCGAGGGACACAAGTATGCGGAGGGCATACCCGGACAGGGAAAGGCACAGGGCATTAACCGGGCAAGAAGCGGCGGCTATTATGACGACGCGCTTATGCCGACCATGCGGAACAAGCGCGACGTGTGGCACATCAACACCGTACCCTATAAGGGCGGGCATTTCGCCGCCTATCCCCCGAAGTTAGCCGAAACGTGCATACTGGCGGGCTGTCCGAAAGGCGGCGTTGTCATAGACCCGTTTCTTGGCAGCGGTACCACAGCGGCGGTTGCAAAATCCCTTGACCGCCATTATATCGGCATTGAGATTAACAGCGAGTATTGCGCCCTTGCGGGGGCGCGGATTGGAGGTGTAGAACCATAAGACAGTATAAGCCGCGTGATAAAATCTCGCAGAAAATGACCCGCGACGGGCTTATCGAGGTAAACGAAACCAAAGAAACCGCCGAGCGCGTGAGCAACCGGGAAAAAGACGCGGATTTTTCCCGACCACAGGAGCAGCCCACAGGACGGAAAAAGCAGCGCATGAAGCAGCCGGAGCAGCCCGCAGCCGCCCAAACGCCGGAACGGACAGACGAGCCGGTACAGGAATCCACCCCACAGGCGGTACAGGACGCGGCGCAGCTTCAAGGCGTACCGTCTGCCGCTTCCCCGCTTCCGTCTGCGCCGGAGCTTCCCCACCAACAGGACACGGGAGCCGCCGAGCGCGTCATGGAGCATATCGACGCGGCGCACACCCGCAAAGCGTCAAAGAAAGCCGCACAGCGGGCGCAGCGCGAAGCTGCCGCGAAAGAGAAATCTTCCCGTCTGCAATTCACGGACGAAGAACTGGCAACGCCGGAGCTTGAAAAATATGTGAAAAAATCCAACGAAGCCGCCGACCGTCTGGACGCGGCAAGGGCAGCTATCCCGAAAGAAAAGAAACTGATTGGGGAGCGTACCTTTGACGAAGCCACAGGCAAGGGCAAGACCCGCCTACGTTTTGAGGAACGGGAAAAGCCGATAAATGGCGGCAAATCCCACAGTAATCCGCTATCCCGCCCCGCACAGGAAGCGGGCGTTTTCGTCCATAACAAAATCCACAGCGTCGAGAAAGACAATTCCGGCGTGGAGGGGGCGCACAAATCCGAAGAACTGGCGGAGCGCGGCGCGAAGTACGGGGCGCGGAAGGTACGGGAGGGCTACCGCAGCCATAAGCTGAAACCCTACCGGGAAACGGCAAAGGCAGAGGAAGCGGCGTTTAAGGCAAACGTCAACTTCCAGTACCACAAGACGCTGCATGACAACCCGCAGCTTACGAGCAACCCCCTTTCCCGCTTCTTGCAAAAGCAGCAAATCAAGCGGCAGTATGCAAAGGCCGCAAGGACAGGCGGCGCAGCCACCGCGAAGAAAGCCGCAGAGAACACCCGCAAGGCGGCAAAGAAAACCGCCGAGGAAATGCGGAATGCGGCGGCGTTTGCGGCAAGGCACCCGGCGGGTATCGCTATCACTGTCGCCGCGCTGCTCTTATTCATCATGGTATCGGCGGGGCTGTCCTCATGCGGGGCTATGTTCTCCGGCTTGACAAATGGCGTTCTTGGAACGTCCTACACATCGGAGGACAGCGACCTTGTGGCGACGGAAAACAACTACGCCGCAAAGGAGAACGAGCTTCAGCAGCGGATTGATTCTATCGAGCGCGATTATCCCGGCTATGACGAATACCGCTATGACCTTGACAGTATCGGGCATAACCCGCACGAATTAGCGTCCTATCTGACCGCCCTTTTGCAGAGCTACACCCCGCAGAGCGCACAGGCAGAGCTTGACCGCGTTTTCAACAGGCAGTATGAGCTTACGCTGACCGAGGAAGTGGAAATCCGTTACCGCACCGAAACAAGCACCGACCCGGAAACAGGAGAAACGACAAGCGAGGAAGTACCCTACGAGTATTACATCTTAAATGTCACGCTGACAAATCATCAGATAGACAGCTTTGTATCGGAGTTGTTGAACGCGGAGCAGCTTGAAATGTACCGCGTCTATCTGGAAACAAGCGGCAACAAGCCGCTGATTTTCGGCGGCGGCTCCCCCGATACTTCCGCGTCCGAGGATTTAAGCGGCGTGGATTTTGTGAACGGGACGCGACCGGGCAACACCGCCATTGTGGAGCTTGCGAAGCAGCAAGTCGGCAACGTGGGCGGGCGACCCTATTGGAGCTGGTACGGATTTTCAAGCCGCGTGGAATGGTGCGCCTGTTTCGTTTCATGGTGCTACGGGCAGATGGGCTTATCCGAGCCGCGCTTTGCCGCCTGTCAATCACAGGGGATTCCGTGGTTTACCTCACGCGGGCAATGGGGCGCGAGGGGCTATGAGAATATCGCCCCCGGCGACGCTATCTTTTTCGACTGGGATTTAGACGGGAGCGCAGACCATGTAGGGCTTGTTATCGGCACCGACGGGCAGCGCGTCTATACCGTCGAGGGCAATTCCGGCGACGCCTGCAAGATAAAGAGCTATCCCCTTGACTATGCCTGTATCAAAGGGTACGGGCTGATGAACTGGAACTAAACCATTTTTGAGCAAAGAAAGGAGCAATATTTTATGGCAATGAGCAAAATTGAACGTATCGACAAAGAGATTGCAAAGACCCGTGAGAAAATCACGGAGTACCAGAACAAACTGAAAGGACTGGAAGCGCAGAAAACCGAAGCGGAAAATCTGCAAATCGTACAGCTTGTACGCGCTATGCGGCTGACCCCCGCCGAGCTTGACGCTATGTTGTCTGGCGGCGGGATTCCCGGCATGACCGCCGCGCCGGATTATCCCGCAGAAACCGCAGACTATGACGAAGAACAGGAGGACACCGAGAATGAATAAAAAAATCCTTAGAACCGTAACCGCACTTTGCGCCGCCCTTATGCTCATGGGCGGCTTTTCCATGACCGCCTTTGCACAAACGCCGGAGGATACCACCGACGACAGCGGCGTTATCTACGAGGAACCCGAAGAAACCGCACCCCTTACCCCCGACGGGAACGCAACCCTTGTGGACGATTTCGGCGGCAACAAGCAGCTTATCACGGTAACGACCAAAAGCGGCAACTACTTCTATATCCTCATTGACCGGGACGACGAGGGCGAAAACACCGTCCATTTCCTTAATCAAGTGGACGAAGCCGACCTTATGGCACTCATGGACGACGGGGAAACGACGACGGAAACGCCCGCTGTCTGCACCTGTACGGAGAAATGCGAAACGGGAAAAATCAACACTTCATGCCCCGTATGCTCTACGAACATGACCGCTTGCAGCGGCAAGGAAGCCGAGCCGGAAACCGAGGAAGCCACAGAGCAGCCGGAGGAAAAAAGCAACACAGGCGGGCTTTTCGTATTCCTTATCGTGGCACTTCTTGGCGGCGGGGGCGCACTCTACTACTTTAAGTTTATGAAGCCGAAGCAGAGCGTCAAAGGCAGCACCGACCTTGAAGATTTTGACTTTGAGGATTACGACGAGGACGAGCCGGAAGCCGACGACGCAGAGGGCACGGGCGGCGACGGGGAAACGGAGGACGGGGAAGCATGACCCTCTTTACCGACAATCCCTTTGAAAAAATGATGATACAAAGACCTTGCGGGCGGCGCGACAATGCGCCGCCCGTTCCCAAATCCCCGGCTTGCGCGTCCTGTCCGTACCGGGCGCAATCCCCCTGTATCGGCTACTGTCTGAAACAGGTACAGGAGAAGCCCCCAAAGGAAACGCGCACCGCGCCGGAACGCTGAAAGGAGGATATTTTATTGAGCATAACGCTTGTAATCGCAGAAAAGCCGAGCGTGGCGCAGACTATCGCCGCTGCGCTTGGCGTGAAGAATAAGAAAGACGGATATTTAGAGGGCGGCGGCTACCTCATTTCGTGGTGTGTCGGACATTTAGTGCAGCTTTCCGAAGCTGCCGCCTACGGGGAGCAGTACAGGAAATGGAGCTATGAGAGCTTACCGATTTTGCCGGAGAAATGGCAGTACACCGTTTCCAAAGACAAGGAAACGCAATTCAACATCTTAAAGGAGCTTATGCACCGCGCCGACGTGTCCGAAGTCGTCAACGCCTGCGACGCGGGGCGCGAGGGGGAATTGATTTTCCGTTTTGTCTATGAAGTCGCCGGGTGTAAAAAGCCGATACGCCGCTTGTGGATTTCCTCAATGGAGGACGGGGCAATCCGCAGCGGCTTTGATAACCTCAAAGACGGGCGGGAATACGACGCGCTCTTTGCGTCTGCCCTCTGCCGCGCAAAGGCTGACTGGATTATCGGTATCAATGCAACGCGGCTTTTCTCCTGTCTGTATAACTGCACCTTGAACGTGGGGCGCGTTCAGACCCCGACGTTAAAAATGCTTGCCGACCGGGACGCGGCTATCTCTACATTCAAGAAAGAAAAATACTACCATGTGCGGCTTGCCTTACCCGGCGCGGAAGCGGCAAGCGCGAAGATCCGCGCCGCCGAGGAAGCCGAAGCACTGAAAGCCGCTTGCGAAGCGGCACAGGCGGTATGCGTTTCCGTCGCAAAAGAAAAGAAAACCGCAGCTCCGCCGAAGCTCTTTGACCTTACCTCTTTGCAGCGGGAAGCAAACCGCATTTACGGGTACACCGCGAAGCAGACCCTTGACTTAGCGCAATCCCTCTATGAAAAGCGGCTGCTGACTTATCCGAGGACGGACAGCAGCTATCTTACCGACGACATGGGCGGCACAGCGGCGGACATTGCCGCGCTGCTTTGCGGGAAGCTGCCCTTTATGGCTGGCGTGAGCTTCACGCCGGAGATTGCAAGGGTGCTGAACAGCAAAAAGGTATCAGACCACCACGCAATCATTCCCACAATGGAGCTTGCAAAGACCGACCTTGCGACGCTGCCGGAAAGTGAGAAAAATATCCTTACCCTTGCGGGGGCGCGTCTGCTCTTTGCCACCGCCGAGCCGCACGCCTACGAAACCGTTACAGCGGTTTTCTCCTGCGCCGGAGCCAATTTTACCGCGCGGGGAAAGACCATACTTAGCGACGGGTGGAAAGACCTTGAACGATGCTACCGGGCGACGCTGAAAACGAAGCCCGAAGCCGACGACGGGGACAGCGACGCTTCCACGCTGCCGGAGCTTTCCGAGGGGCAGACCTTTTCTGATTTTTCCGCAAAGGTTACGGAGCATGACACGACCCCGCCGAAGCCCCACAACGAAGCAAGCCTTTTGTCGGCTATGGAACGCGCCGGGAATGAGGACACCGACCCGGACGCGGAACGCCGGGGGCTTGGCACTCCCGCCACCCGCGCCGCTGTCATTGAAAAACTGGTAAACAGCGGCTTTGTGGAGCGCAAGGGAAAGCAGCTAATCCCCACCAAAGACGGGAATAACCTTGTGTGCATACTGCCCGACGTTTTCACTTCCCCGAAGCTGACCGCCGAATGGGAAAACAATCTGACGCAGATAGCAAAGGGAGCCGCCGACCCGGAGGACTTCATGCGGCGTATCGAGGACATGGCGCGGGAGCTTGTGAGAACCTACGCTTCCGTTCTGGACGGGAAACAGGATTTGTTTAAGACAGAAAAGCCGGAAATCGGCAAATGCCCCCGCTGCGGCTCTCCCGTCCATGAGGGCAAGAAAAACTATTACTGTTCTAACCGGGACTGCGCCTTTGTCATGTGGAAGAATGACCGCTTTTTCGAGGAACGAAAAATAGCCTTTTCTCCGAAGATTGCCGCCGCACTCTTGAAATCCGGCAAAGTGAACGTGAAGAAGCTCTATTCCCCGAAAACAGGCAAAACCTATGACGGAACGGTTGTTTTAGCCGATACGGGCGGGAAATACGTCAACTACCGCGTGGAGCTGCCGAAGAAGTAAAAACTGGAATAGCAAGCATAGGAAACGGGTACCCGTTTCCGTAAATCCCCGTTCTGCCGCCGACGCGCCGGACGGGGATTTTGCTTGTTGGGATAATCCCAAACCCTTATAAAACCCTGTAAAAATCTTTGGCAAAAACGCGCCGCTTCCGTTGTAGGCTATGCAGCCGCAAAAAGCCGCGTGAAGAAAGGAGGTTTTTCACTTATGGCAAGTTTACGGAACACCGTAAAGGACTATCAGGACGAGCTAAAAGACGGTATCGCATGGGTGGCGTTCTGGAGAGAGGGGCGTTCATGGAACGACGACTATTTCTATCTGGAGCCGGACGACGCGATACAAGCCCTTGACCGGAGCCGCATGGAAGAAATCAGAGAAGCAGACCCCGCCGCTGTCATGCTCAATTCCTACTACTGCGGGCATTTGGGCGAGGATATGAACCTTGACGAACTGGCGGCGGGTGTGCGCTGGCACTATGAAAATGGCTACAATCAGCTTTCCGATTTTCTGGAAGCCCACGACGACAGACTGCCGCCGGAGGTTATCGAGGAAGCAAGAGCCGACGCCCACGCTGCGGGGCTTCCCTTTTCGGAAAAGCCCTACCGGGACGGGGAGGAACCCGACCCCTATATTTTTGACGGGAGCATGAGCATTGAGGACTACGAACTTATGCACCGCCTAATCGACGAAGAAAGGAGCAGACAACAGATGAGCGAACAATTTTCCGTTTTAATTGACAGTCGCACCCGTTTTGAAACAGGCATACCGGGCGGCGTGTGGCTCTCCATGCCGACTACGACGGAGCAGCTTCACGAAGCTATGAAAAGCGTCGGCATTACCGCAAAGAATCCACAGGATTTTTTCATCAATGGATTTGCAAACACCGAACAGCAGCCCTTTGACGTGCCGCTTCCCGTTATCCAGAGCGCAAGCCTTGATGAACTGAACTATTTAGGCAATCTGCTTTCCATGTTAGGCGACGAGGACAGAGAGAAATTTGCAGCGGCGGTCACGCTTGGAGAATACGCCGGGAACATCAAAGACCTTATCAACCTTGCACAAAATCTTGACTGCTACTGGATTTATCCCACCGTACAGAATGAAGCAGACTACGGGTATTACCTTATCGACGAACTGGACGAATTGGAGTTGCCCGAAGAAGTAAAAAAGTATTTCATGTATGAGGAATACGGGCGCGACGCTGCTATCAATGACGGGGGCAGATTTACCGAACAGGGCTATATCTACAACAACAAAAACACCTTTACGGAGTGGTACAACGGACGCGAGAACGACATACCGAAAGAATATAAGGTTATGAGCTTCCCGCAGCCGGAGCGTACAGAGCCGGAGCAATCTTACATGGACGCAGCCACGCCGGGACAGGAAGTGAGGGCAGCCGAACAGCCTACCGAGCCGCGCCCGGTTATCCCTATCGTGCTGACGAGCGAAAAGCCCGCCGAAAAGCTCAAAGAGATAACTGACCGCTTGGAACAGGGCATTACGGAACTCTTTGACAGCGAGCGTTACAAGGAATATCTGCGCGTCATGTCAAAATTCCATAATTACAGCTTCAACAATACGCTGCTTATCGCCATGCAAAAGCCGGACGCTTCCCTTGTAGCGGGCTTTTCTGCTTGGAAAAACAACTTTGAGCGAAACGTGATGAAAGGGCAAAAGGGAATTAAAATTATTGCCCCGTCGCCATTCAAAGTCAAACAGGAAATGCAGAAAATCGACCCGCACACCCAGAAGCCCGTTATCGGCAAGGACGGGAAGCCGGTTACAGAGGAAAAAGAAATCACGATACCCGCCTATAAGGTGGTAACGGTTTTCGACGTGTCGCAGACCGAGGGAAAGGAGCTGCCGGACATAGCGGTGGACGAGCTGACAGGCGATGTTGACCGTTACAAGGATTTTTTCGCCGCCCTTGAAAAGACTTCCCCCGTTCCGATTGCCTTTGAGAAAATCGAGGGCGGCTCACATGGCTATTACCACTTGGCAGATAAGCGGATCGCGCTCAACGAGGGCATGAGCGAATTACAGACCCTAAAAACCGCTATCCATGAAATCGCACACGCGAAGCTGCATGACATTGACCTAAACGCCCCGAAAGACGGACAGCCCCGTGTTGACCGCAACACCCGCGAAGTCGAAGCGGAAAGCGTCGCCTATACCGTCTGCCAACATTACGGGCTTGATACGTCGGATTATTCTTTTGGCTACGTCGCCGGGTGGAGCAGCGGGCGGGAGCTTGCAGAACTGAAAAGCTCACTGGAAACCATACGCAGCGCAGCCGCCGAGATTATCAATTCCATTGACGGACATATCGCAGAAATCCAAAAGGTACAGGACAAGGAGCAGACCGCCGAGCAGCCAACCGCCACGGAACAGGCAGACGCGCCGGAGCAGAAACAGCCGGAAACCCCCGCACAGAAAGCGGCACAGGCGCAGCCGGAAAAAGAAAGCATTTATAAGGTGCGCCGCAATCCTTACAGCGACAGCCGGGAAAACAGCTATATCTTACAGGAGTATGTTTTTACACAGGGAAATCCTACCGCAAAAATGGGCGACGCTCTGTATATCGGCACACTGGAAAAATGCCGCGAGCTTATGGGGCAGCTTGCCGCCGGGGAACTGACACAGGGACAGGTAAAGGAGCTTTACGCAAAGGCACAGGAAGCGGCACAGACCGCCGCGCCGGACAAAGACACCTTTTCCATTTATCAGATAAAAGGCGGCGACGGAACGCGGGATTTTCGCTTTGAACCTTACGACCGCCTACACGCGGCGGGGAATGTGGTGGATAAGGCAAACTATGAGCTTGTCTATTCCGCAGAGCTTACGCCGGGTACTTCCCTTGAAGATATTTACACCCGTTTCAATATCGACCACCCGAAAGATTTTAAGGGACACAGCCTTTCCGTTTCCGACGTGGTGGTGCTTCATCAGAACGGACAGGACACCGCCCACTATGTAGACAGTTTCGGCTATAAGGACGTGCCGGAGTTTTTACAGCCGGAGAATTATCTGAAAGCGACCGAGCAGACCACCGAGCAAAACGAAAATATGATTGACGGTATCATCAACAATGAGTCGCCCACGCCCACCGTTGAAGAACTGGAAGCAAAGGTTAAGGCGGGCGAACAGATTTCCCTTGTTGACCTGGCTAACGCAGTCAAAGCGGATAAGGAGAACGGAAAGGAAGCGAAGCCAAAACGGAAGCCCTCTATCCGGGCGCAGCTTAAAGCCGATAAGGAAAAGGCACAGAAGAAGCCCGCAAAGCAGAAGTCACAGGACTTGGAAAGGAGCTGACGCATGGGGAGATTGAGCAAATTTGAAGATGTGGACGTGTTCGCTTCCCTCAATGCGGTTTTGAAGCAGAACACGGGCTTTTATCAGAGCGATTTTGACATTGACAAAGAGATAATCGCAAAGGCGGCGGCAAGCCCCAACCGGGAGGATAAGACCCTCTTGTGGTTCTGCCGACCTATGGGGACGCATTGCTTTAGGGAGCGCGACGTGTTTCTGAAGGACACCGCACCCCACAACACATGGCGATTCTACATGGAGCAGACAAGCGACCGTATCCTTGCTTACGCAATCGAACTGACAGGCAAGGAGCGCGGGAAAATCAAAGGCAATCTCTATGAGCTTGACTATGCAAGGCATTATGAGCGCGTCAAGGACAGGGAGCTTGCCGCCGATACGGTGCGTCTGGTTTATGAGCATGGGACGCGGGACATACCCGCCGGACAGTATTTTACAGGCAATCCCGATACGGTCTACGGAAAATTTGAACGCTTTGAAGCAATCCCCAACGACCCGGACGCGCTGCAATTTCTCTTACAGGAGGAAAAGCGCAGCCGGGAGCAGCTTACGCCGGGGGACTTCAAGGTGCATATCGCCGCTTTGCATGACGGGTTGATTGAAACGGAAGCGCGGCGCATTGTGGGGGAAATGAAGCGGCGCGATACGCCGAACAGCCCCAACAAAACACATTTCATGGCGGAGCTTTCGACCCCATTCATGCAGCTTGCGAACACAAAGGACTTAGACCGCCTTTTCTCCATGCTGCCCTACAAGACGCTTTCTTTTTCCAAAATCGAGGGCAGACACGGAACGTATGCGCTGATTGATAAGGGCGAAAACAGGGATAAGGAAATACGAAAAGCCCGCCCCTCTATCCGGGCGCAGCTTAAAGCAGACAAGGAAAAGACCACCCCGAAGAAAGCGGCGGCAAAATCAAAAAATCACGATTTGGAGGTATGAGCATGATTAGATTAACGGTTGAGGAAACAAACCTTTTGAGCATTTACAACGAGGGCGGCAAGCGCGGGCTGATTGAGAATGTCAACGCCGCGCTGCCCTACATGGACGCGGATATGCGGGAGCTTGCACAGCGCACCCTTGCCAAAGTGGACGCGCTGACCGAAGAAGAATACGCGGAGCTTGCCCTGTATGCCGCTGATGAAGTATGAGCGGGATTAAGCGGCTATCGCCGCCCCAGAGCCGGAAAGTAAACAGCCTTGTGCGCCGGGAGTGCTGCAACTGCGACAACGGACACTGTATCTTGCTTGACGACGGGGACGAGTGCGTATGTCCGCAGCTTATTTCCTGTTCGCTTCTCTGCAAGTGGTTTCGGATTGCGGTGCTTCCCCTTGATAAGCTGCTCTATGCCGAACTGTTCCAGAGCGAGGACAGGCGGCGGTGTACCGTCTGCGGCGCGGCGTTTGCTTCAAAGTCAAACAGCGTCAAATACTGCCCGGACTGCCGGAAGCGGATTACCCGCAGACAAGCCGCCGAGCGCATGAGGAAACGACGCGCTCTTGTTACGCAATAGGGGCGAAAAAAGCCTTGATTTATAAGGCTTGCGGCGCGTGAAAATCATTAAGGCGATACTTTATACTTAAAGTGCCAAAATCGCGGTTCTACTGCGTAACATTCCAACAAAAAACACCCACAAAAAGACAGGGCGCGGAGGTCATTGACTGGCTTCCGCGTCCTGTTCTTTTTTTGTGATTCTTTATTCGCGCTCTGTTTCCTTTTCCCGTTCCGGCTGTTTCTCTGCCTGTAGAATGCTGTCTATGTTCTGCTTGATAACGTCGTATTCCCTAACCTGTTTTTTCAGCTTGCCATAATCAGCGTAAAGAGCTTCTTTCTGCGTCTGGAGCTTTTCATATTCTGCTTGCAGCGCGTCGAGGTTGGGGAGCTTCACAACGCCCGCCGCTTTCAGCGACCTTGCCGCAGCTTCATGTAGGATAATTGCCCGCTCCTGTCCGGCGCGGTACTTCTCCTTATTCTTGGCTTTGCGGTATGCGTCATAGACAGGCTTTGTCTTTTGGTAGGTGGAAACATTCTTCATCAGCACCGCCATATCTGCAAGCCGCTTTTCGACGCTCTTTAGCGCGTCGGCGGCCTGTTCGCTTTCCGTCTGGATTTCCGCGATTTTCGCGGTCAAATCTGCGTACTGTTCAATCTTGTGTTCCGTCAAGAAATTCATGGTCTTAGCCGCCTGTTTCAGATTGTGGATTTTCGCCCACTGTTCATAGCCCCGGCTCTGCGCCGCCTTGATACTGTTCTGAATATCAATCAGCAGACTAACGCCGTGATCCGCGCGTGGAGCTTTCGCCGTGCGGGTGCGTCTGCCCTCTATCCGTTCATTTAAGGCTTCCTCTGTATAGTCTGCGCCGAGGGTTTTCAAGCGGGTAAACCGTTCCTGTCCGGGAGCACGGCAGGAAATGTATTTCCCCGGCTTTACCTCATAGCGCGCCGCCTGTAAACGCTGTAATAATTCCTCAAAACTGGACACTTGGGGAATGAGCGCGTCAATGGCGGTTTTCAGCTTGCCTTTCCAACTGGTACCCGTCTTTTCCGCTTGATATTCCGCATAGCTCTTTCCCTTGCTTCCTTTGCCCGGAACGACGACGGACAATCCATTTTCCCGGCACAGCTTGTCGCTCATGTTGCGGATTCCGTAATAGCTGCGCTTATTGGAATTGTATTTGCGGTGGTCTACAAAGTTTGCCGCGCAGAAAATAATGTGATTGTGGACGTGTCCTTTGTCAATGTGCGTCGTGAGTACATACTCATGCTGCCCCTTTGTTACCGCGTCGGCAAGCTGCTTTCCGATTTTGTGGGCTGTTTCGTAATCCACTTCCCCCGGCTCAAAGGACTGTATCAGATGAAACGCTAAATTGTTCCCCTTTCCCAGAGCTTGCGACAGGGTATATTCAAATTCAATATCCGCTGTTTCGTATGAGCAGCCGAAAGAGGACACAAGCATTTTCCCGTCCGTCTTATCGGGATTTTGGATATAGTCAAGGGCTTTGCTCAACGTGCTTTTAATAGGCTTAATCTTTGTAACCGCCATATCTCCGCAAGCACCCCCTTTATTTCCTCTATGTCCTCTTGGTAGATGCTGCCCGTCGCGTTGACGCGCTTTGCAATCTGATTGATGTTCACGCCGATTTTCTGTATCTCTGCGGTCATTGCTTTTATGTCCGTATGGTCTACTTGGATAACATATCCGTCAATCGCTATTTTCCGCAGATATGCCGCCATATTGCGGGTAGGTATCAGCTTCATTTTTTCCTCAATCAAATTCTTTTCTTCCTCTGTCACATAGAATTTGATCTGTACCGTCCGTTTTCTGCCACTCATGCGCTTGTCGCTCCTTTCGTATCGAGGGTTTGGGACACTTCCCAACAAGCCATTTTGCGGGGCAAAATACGGAAGTGGGTACACACTTCCTATGCTTGCTACGAAAGTTTTTCCTACACTACCTACAACACCGAGAAAAGGAAAAATGACGGTCTTTTGCAAAAGAAAAACGCTGCAATCCCAAAAAAGATTACAACGCTTTCTAAATCCTATTCAGTTTTGCCGGACACATCTTATCTGCCCTCTTTTTCGACTTTGGCTATTTCCTCTGCTGTTGCGCTCACAATCCGTATGCCTGTATCACTCATATCGTCAAGGAGCGCGTCAAGCTGCCGCCGATTGGTGTCTTTCCCGGCGGGGCTGTCAAAAAGGAACTGGTCTACGGATATATTGTAACGCTGTATAAGCTCAAAGAAAATCTGCAAACTTGGGTGTTGCCCGTTGTTCTCAATGTTCGCAAGGTAACGCGGGGAGATATACATTTCGTCGCTTACCTTTTTGCGGCTCTCCTTGCGCCCTTTCCGAGCTTCTTTTATCGCTTCCCCAAAAGCCTTGAAGTCATACTTTTCTACTGGTCTTTTTGCCATATTCATTCACCCGATTACATTTTACTGTTCCCCTTTCCTGTTGGATATGCTTACACAATTCCTACTATGCACCAAAATAATTCATAATCAGACACTTGCTATTATTCGCCTGTCCGAGTATAATTATACTGATACTGTATGCAGAAAGGACGGGAGAATTATGGAATATATGTCTGCGCCACAGGCAGCGGAAAAATGGGGCATTTCAGAAAGACGGGTACAGATACTTTGCAGCGAGAACCGTATACCGGGCGTTTCAAAACTTGGGTATATGTGGCTGATACCAAAGAACGCAGAAAAGCCGATTGACGGAAGAACCAAACGCGGAAAGGAGCAAAAAAATGAAATCCTACAAAATAGTGATAATTGAAGATGAAGAATTGATAAGAGAAGAATTAAAAACGCTTTTAGTCAATGCGGGGTATGTGGTAGATTGCGTTATCAATTTTGCAAAAACAATCGACTACATTAAATCTGCTTTTCCCGACTTGATTTTGCTTGATATAAATTTGCCGGAGCAAGACGGGTATCGCCTTTGCAGCTCTATCCGCAGTTTTTCCACAACTCCGATTTTATTCATTACAGGACGTAACACAACAATGGACGAATTACAGGCATTAACACTTGGGGGCGACGATTACATTACAAAGCCCTATAACATCCCTATTCTGCTTGCAAGAATAAACCTTCTTTTGCGGCGGGGAACGTCCGAACAGATTAGTATAATGGAGCATAACGGGATTCAATTTAATTTGATTGCCGGGACGCTTACAGCAAACGGAAAAGAAATTGAATTAACGAAAACCGAGCTAAAAATCATGTACTATCTGTTCAAACATACAGGCGAGATTGTTCCCCGAATAGATTTAGTTGAATATTTATGGGACAATGAAATTCACATTGATGATAATACTTTAAGTGTGAATATCATGCGGATAAGAGAAAAGCTGCGTACTCTTGGGGCGGCTGATTTCATACAGACCAAACGCGGTATGGGGTACAAGATATGAAATTTTCAGACTATATGAAAGATAACCAAATTACATTACTTGTCTGTTTTGCCGGAGGACTGTTTTTTTCTGTTCTCCTTTTGGCTTTTGGCATTAGTCTGTCAGAAATGGCTTTGTTATGGGTATGCTTTGCAATCATTGTCTTTTTTACAATGTTCGCATATTTTCGGAAACAGCAAAAACGGATTCAATACTTGTTGGAAACAATGGAGACCTTGGACAAAAAATATTTAATTGCGGAGATTGCAGACAGACCAGAAACAGAATTAGAAAAAATTTATTTTCGGCTATTGAAAACTGCTCTAAAAAGTATGACTGATGAAGTGACTGAAATTCGTCGTTTGAATGTGGAATATAAAGATTTTATTGAACAATGGATTCACGAAATCAAAGTTCCTATTACGGGGGTTCAGTTATTATGTGAGAATAACAAAACAGAAATCATGCGAAAAATCATAGCACAAACAGAACTTATGGAGCAAAGTATTGAAAAGGTTCTGTTTTACGCGCGTTTGGGCAGCGTGGAAAAAGATTATTTGATTAAGGAAATTTCACTGAAACAGTGTGTGCTTGAGGTGCTGTCCAGAAATAAACAATTTCTGATCCATAATAGAGTATGTGTTCATACAGATTCTATTTCTGATTTTGTTTATTCCGATAGTAAATGGCTTGGCTTCATTATCAACCAGATTATTTTTAACAGTATTAAATATTGCAGTGATAAGCCGCCTGTTATCCAAATCAAATCAAAAGATATGGGGGATTATGTTACCCTGTCTATTACAGACAATGGCATAGGCATTAAGCCGAGCGAAGTAAATCGGGTTTTTGATAAAGGCTTTGTCGGCAGCAATGGAAGAATGAGAAAAAAATCAACTGGAATCGGCTTGTACTTATGTGACCAGCTCTGCTTGAAACTGGGAATAGGCATTGACATTGAATCCGAAGTTGGGTGCTATACGACTGTCCTGTTGCATTTTCCGAAAAGTAACCACTTGAATGTTTGATTTTATATCTTACAAAATTGTTAGATAAAATCAACCAACTTCTATACAATCGCTTTGGATTTCCGTATAGAATAGGGGCAAAAGGAGGAGTTTTATAATGAGTACAACAAAGAAAAAAAGAACACGTTTTGTAATAGGTATCATGCTGCTTTTTGCCCTCTGCCTGTTTTTTATGTTTCATATGGTGGGGAAAACAAAACAGCTCCGCTCAGATAGTGCGGGAGTTGAATTTGTAACTGAGGGGGAAGTAGTAACCTGTTTGAATGTAAGAGGAACTTTCCCCTACACGTCTATTGTTCCGAAACTTGCCGAAGAACGCAAAACCGATTCAAACGGGAATATAACAGAGACTTATGTGATAGAAGCAGAAATATCTCTGAATACGAAAAATACGATGAAACTCTATTTTGAAAGATTAGAGGACGCAACATATACCTATATTCTGAAATTTGCGGACAAAGATATAATCATTTCAAACGGAAAGGTGGTGGAATGAAAAAATGATAAATCGTCCAAAACCATTGCTTTGTGTAGAACATATCGAAAAATATTACGGTAATCAGGGTTCCGTCACAAAAGCCTTAAATCAAGTTAGCTTTTATGTGCAGCATGGGGAATTTGTGAGTATCATGGGGGCGTCTGGTTCCGGGAAAACCACCTTGTTAAATTGTATATCTACCATTGATACCGTAAGTGCCGGACACATTTTATTGGACGGAAAGGATATTACGACCATAAGCGAAGATGATATATCCGCATTTCGTCGTGATAATCTTGGCTTTGTCTTTCAAGATTTCAACCTGTTAGATACGCTGACATTGGAAGAAAATATAGCTTTACCTTTAACAATCGGGAAAATGCCGCCGAAAGAAATTACGGAGCGAATTAACCATATTGCACAGCGGCTACAAATCAGCGACACACTGAAAAAATTTCCTTTTCAAGTATCGGGAGGTCAAAAACAGCGTTGTGCTTTTGCCAGGGCAATGATATGTAATCCCAAACTGGTTATGGCTGACGAGCCGACAGGTTCCCTTGATTCTAATTCTGCCCGTATTCTGTTACAGATGATGTCAGGACTTAACAAAGAAACAGGTGCTACAATCCTCATGGTAACACATGACGCATTTTGTGCCAGTTATGCAGACCGCATTTTATTCCTAAAGGACGGGAAGATTTTTAATGAGATATTGAAAGGCGAAAAGACGCGGGATATATTCTATCACGAAATCCTTGACGTTCTCTCCCTCTTGGGAGGTGACAATCCATGCTAAAGGAATTATCAATCCGCAATGCGAAAAGGCAGTCAAAAGATTATTTGCTTTACTTCATCACACTTGCCTGTACGGTTTCCTTTATGTACGCTTTTAATTCACTGATTTTTTCGGATATAGTGAAAGCGTTTCCCAGTATCGGCGTGCTGCCTTATATGATTATTGTTGCGTCATTGCTCATTGTCCTTATTATGGGGTGGATTGTTGGGTACATGACAAAGTATATATTGAAAAAACGGAGCCGGGAATTGAGTATCTATATGATTTCGGGAATCCCTAACCGTTCTATATGCAGGCTTATTTTTTATGAAAACGCTTTGATTGGCATTTTTGCGTTTGTTATTGGGCTTCCTGTTGGCATACTGTTTTCCCAACTGTTAGAAGCGGTTCTTAGCTCTATGTTTGGTGTGATGTATGTCCTAAGGTGGAACTTTTCATTTAATGCCACAGCATTAACCTGTATCTATTTTTTGGCAATGCTCTTTTACGCTATACGGAGGAACAACAAATGGATAAGCAAGGTAACTCTTTACGATTTGTTGTATTATGAGCGCCAGAACGAAAAAAAGCTGCTGCATGACGGGGTATCTGCCATTGCACTGTTTTTTATATCTGTTTTGACAGGGTGTGTAGGAATTTTTCTGATGTGTACCGGGCTGCTGGGGAATGGTTATGATGTGCTTATAAGCGTTGTTTGTCTGGTACTGTTTTTATTTGGGTTTTTCCTAAGTGTACCCACGTTTCTCATTATGCAATTTGGCAATCGTGAAAAATGGAAATATGAAAAAAACAGGTTGGTACTATTTCGCGGCTTTACAGCAAAAATCCGTTCAACAAGCATTATCATGGGCGTTCTTTCCGTTTTGTTTATGCTTTCATTAACCTTTATGGGGGTGGGTACTGCTGTTTATATGATTGCAGACAAAAATATGGAACAGAGCGTATTTGATATAATGATTTTACACAAGGCAGAATTACAGGATTTTTCGGCTTATGAAAATGTTCTTGACCTTAACTTCCCCGTTCAGTCAAGTTATGTTTACAGCATTTATACGGATAACAAAAATAGTTTTCTTGCAGCGCGAAACGATTGTATATCAAGTACCGGACGTTCGGGCTATATGGCATACGCAGAATATCAACATGATACTTATATTAAACAGAGTGATTATAAGAAACTGCGCGAAATACTGGGGCTTCAATCCGTAGAACTCAATCCGTCTTTGTGTTATATCCATTGTGTTCCCGCACTTAAAAAGCCCTTTGAAACATTGCTTGAACAGGATAAAAGTCTGAATTGTGCCGGATATTTATTCGCAGAGGACAGCATATTTTGTGAACCATTCAGCCAGATGGACACATACGGAAATGGTCTTGACTTTTGTATCATTGTTCCAGAACAGGCGGTTAGCCAAATGACGACACTATATAGTCTGCTGTCTGTCATAACAGAAACGCCGCTTGATAGCCGCGATTTGCAAAATATCGTTCAAATGTGTGATGGTCTTTCTATGCTAAAACGTAATATTGGGAAAACTGCGTCTGACGGTAGCGGTGTGACAGCTCTGATTGATAATGTTGATTATTTGTCCGGCAAGTGGGTAGATAAAGAAAGTTTGACACAGCTTTATGCTATGGCTATTTGCTTATTTTACCTTTCACTGGTCTTTGAAATCACTGGTGCGGCAATTTTGGCGACGCAAATTCTTAGTGACAGGGAGAAGAAACGACGACAGGACTGTATTTTACAGCAGCTTGGAATGAATAGGCGGGATATTGAGAAACTAAATAATCGCCAGTTGTCAATGATGTTTTTACTCCCTTTGTTACCCGCTTTGATTATCAGCAGTTGCTTTGTATATGTCAGTGCGGGGAAAATGCAGTTGAGTGCGTTTCATCTCCCTGTATTTTCAAACAACTTGTGGATAATCGGCTCTCTTAGTATTGCATTTGTCTTTTTTATATTGCTCTACGGAGTTTACTATATTGCTGCCCGGATCAGTTATAGGCGGCAATGACGAGATAATTAAATAGATATTTCATCTGCCGAGCGACGGCAAAAGAAAAAAAGCCGTCGCAGAGCAGAAGCATTTTCACGCGCCTACTATTTTTCGGCGGCTTTGATTTTCAGAGCCGCCGATTTTTTTGTCTATGTGACGACCTGTAATCATTCAGATATGGCGGCTTTAGGAGGTAGCCGCCATGAGTGATAAACCATACCGACAAATCTTTACATTCTCTGACTTGTTAAAAAAAGCCCGACCACCGCCGAGGACATTTCTACCCTTAAATATGAACTGTCAAATCATCTAAATACCTTAGTTAATTCCTATGCGTTCATCTGCATTTTGCAGACGGGCGCATTTTGCATTTTTTCAAAAGTTTTTTTGAAAAAACGCCAAAAATCAACGTCCAAAATCAAGTTTTTCGGTTTGAGGGATTACGAAAGGGGACATTTCAAAATCCACCGCTTTCGCGGCTGCGAAAGGAGGTGAGAACATGAACGAACCTATTCGTACCCAATGGCAAATCCGTTGTGCTTTTAATGGCTTTTGCAAACTGGCGTTAAGGCGGGAAGCTATGAACGCCCACAGGGACACGAAGCAGCGGCAATTACGCGAAATTCCTTTTTCCGATTTGTCGCCACAGGAAGAAAAACAGCTTTACGTTTGCGACGAATATTTTACAGACGATAAAGCGCAACAGTCTTTCGTTGTCGGCGGCAAGGAGATAACTGCGGAGCTGCTTGCCGAAGCCCTACACAGTTTGCCGGACGAAAAGCGGGAAACCGTACTGCTCTATTATTTCTTTGATATGAGCGAACGGGAAATTGCGAAATACTGCAATATTCCGAGGACAACAGTACAGACCCGCCGGAAAAGCTCTATGAAGCTGCTAAAACGCTATTTGGAGGAACGCGCCTATGACTACGAAGATTAACAATGAGAACGCTGAAAGCGGCTTGTTGCCTTACCCGGTAATCATAGCCGCAACTAAGGGCGACCCGGAAGCTATGAAGATTGTCGTACAGCATTACGAAAGTTACATAGCGTCCCTGTCTATGCGGAAGCTCCGCGACGAGCGCGGCAATATTTATTGGGGCATAGACGAGGACATACGCGACCGCTTGCGGTCACGCCTTATGAGGGCTGTCCTGTCATTTGAGGTCTAAGTAAAAAGTAATCTGCGTTCCCCTTTCCGCAGATTGCAAAACTTGACCGTTTTTGAACCTTGACAAAGAAAGCGACGCAGGAGAATGGCGGCGCAGCATAGGGCAAATCAGATACATTCGATATGTGGGGAGCCATTGGGCTGATACGCGATGACCGAAAGGAGGGAGAAACACCGAGCGGGAACTATCAGCGTTCCATAGCAGACCTTGGCACGTCTGCCGCCACGATCCGCATATCGGTATAATGATACTCCCTTATAGCTATAATCCGAGCGTTAGAAGCGTCGCAGATAATGGGTAGGGCTGCATGAGAACCATGCGGGGGTGCAATTCCCGTGAGGCTTGCCGAAGCTGTCTGATTAAAGCCCCTTTTTGATATTGTAACCATTTTATTTTTTCAAGAAAGGGGGACACCTTACATGAATTATACTGATGTTCCTATTTGGGAAAAGTACACGCTGACGATTGAGGAAGCGTCTAAATACTTCCGCATTGGAGAAAACAAGCTGCGAAAGTTAGCAGAGGAAAATCCGGCTGCCGGGTGGGTCATTATGAATGGCAACCGTATTCAAATCAAGCGGAAACAGTTTGAAAAAATCATTGACACATTGGAAGTTATATAGTGAAATTGAGCCTTGAATGTGGTATAATGAATACAGGCATATCAAGGCTCTTTCCGTCATGGAAAGGAGCATGACGCACAATGTCGGAAAAAAGACGCGATAACAGAAACCGTATCTTACGGACAGGAGAGAGCCAGAGAAAAGACGGAAGATATGCTTACAAATACATTGATACCTTTGGGAAACCGCAGTTTGTGTATTCTTGGAAGTTAGTACCTACCGACAAGACACCCGCCGGGAAGCGCGACGATATTTCGCTTCGGGAAAAGGAAAAAGAAATCCAGAAAGACCTTGACGACGGGATAGACCCTATCGGAAAGAAAATGACTGTCTGCCAGCTTTACGCAAAGCAGATACACCACCGGGCAAACGTCCGACCGGGTACGAAACAGGGGCGCAAACAGCTTATGCGGATTTTGGAAGAAGATAAACTTGGAGCTTGCAGCATTGAGAATGTGAAGCTGTCGGACGCGAAAGAATGGGCGTTACGAATGAAAGACAAGGGATATTCTTTCAAGACTATCAACAACCACAAGCGTTCCTTAAAAGCTGCTTTTTACACAGCCATACAGGACGATTGTATTCGCAAAAATCCGTTTGACTTCCAGTTGAACACGGTTCTGGAAGATGATACGGAGCCAAAGGTACCCTTATCCTCAACACAGGAATCCTCGCTTTTATCCTTTATGCAGAATGATAAGACCTATCAGAAATATTCCGACGAGATTATCATACTGTTAGGGACAGGGCTCCGTATTTCTGAACTCTGCGGGCTGACGGAAACGGACATTGACTTTGAGAAGAAGCTAATCAATGTAGACCACCAACTTTTGAAACATTCCGAAGCGGGCGGCTATTACATTGAAACGCCGAAAACGAAAAGCGGCACCCGTCAAATCCCTATGAGTACAAAGGTTTGTGAAGCATTTAAGCGTGTGCTGAAAAACCGCAGACAGGCAATGCCGGTTATCATTGACGGGTACAGTCGTTTCTTATTCCTCAACAGGGACGGAAAGCCGAAAGTGGCTGCAAACTATGACAGTATGTTCCGGGGGCTTGTGAAGAAGTACAACAAGAGCCATGAGGAAGCCTTACCGAAAGTGACAACGCCGCATACCTTACGCCACACGTTCTGCACCAACTTAGCAAACGCGGGAATGAACCCGAAAGCGTTACAGTACATCATGGGACATTCCAACATCAATATGACGCTGAACTACTACGCACACGCTACACCGGACAATGCAATGGCAGAAATGGAACGGTTGATTGCTTAGTAGTAAAAGCTGAATTTACTACTTTGCCTACTACCTTTGAACAGGAAAACGTGAGGGGATTTAAGGAGATTTAAGAACATCTTCCGTAACAAGAAATGCCGGAAAGCCTTGAAACATAAGGCTTTGGCGGCATTTAAGAACTTCTAAAAAGATAATCAATTTTCTATAATAGATTTTACTTTAAATAAACATATTATTCAATTTTAATTACCCCTTCTCGATAATCTCCATTAATAATCTCTGCAACAACTATATACTGTCCCTTCATCTGATGAATATAATCAAATGTTGGCTCTAGTCTTTGTTCACCATGTAGACCCATTAATCCATATTTTTTTATTGTCATCCTATCATCTACATAAACATATCCTGGTATAATATTATATTCCTCATTATATGATAGTGCACTAATAAAAAAATTAGAATCACCCGAAAATATCAACTTTCCTGTTTTGTCTATAATACAGTATAAATCTTTCGACACAAACGCTATACCATTCTGAAATTCTCCCACGTATACTCGTCGTCCTTCCGTCGCTTGATAAGGATAAAAGTTTATCTTAACTTGTCCCTGCTCATCAATATATGCCCACTGTTCTCCTTTTCCTTCAAAATTTTTTTCGACAGCTGCATAACCTTCACTAAAATCTTCCACTTTATCGTACTCACATGGGATACAACATTGTCCCGATTCATTTATAAATCCCCATTTTCCTTTTTTTAAAACAGCGGCATAACTTTCTTTATAATTTCTAATTTCATCATATTCAAAATCTGCAATTATTTTACCATATTCATTTATAACACCATATTTTTCATCCATTTTAACTACTGCTCTCCCTTCGCAAAAAGGAAGAGCTTCATTATATATGAAATCAATTACTTGCTTTCCTTCTCTATCAATATATCCCCACTTGTCATTGATCTTAACTGCAGCCAATCCCTCTGAAAATGATGCGGCTTCCGTATATCTATAATCTATCTTAACAGTTCCTAAATTATCTATGTACCCCCATAATTGATCTTTTTCCACCGCCGCCATTGACTCAGAAAAGTCTCTAGCATCTTGAAACTGACATTTATCCAAAAAAACACCCATAGTATTCATAAAATATATATTGTCATCTTTTTTTAATCGAATAAAATTATTATGGAATATTGATACATCATCATACAAAAACAATGCAATTACCTTATCATTTGTCAAATCAATTATTCCCCATTTTCCAGCATCATTTTTCAATGCAACCATAGTATCATTCACAAAATAAATTTCTTCATATTCCTCTGCATTAATAACCCAAGACCATTTCAACTCCTCCTTGTTCTTTGTAATAGTATTATTAATATTAACAGGTTGCTCCCCGCAACCTGTTAATATAGACACCAAAACCAAAACACATATACTTTTTTTACAATATCTTAAAAATTTACTGCGAAGAAATAAATAATTCTGCTTCTTCACTACGTCTGGTTTTATAATCATACTTTATGTTTGCACCTTTACTTTCAATAAATAATTCTTTTATCCGATCTGCGTCATAATTTCCATTTTCATCTATTAAATATCTTCTTAATTCTTCTCTTGCTTCTGCTCTCTCTGCATATTCTCCGCCGTATCCTTTCCATTCTTCATATTTTTCCTGCGTAAAAACATTCTGCCCATTCGAGAAAAAATAACTGAATAACGCATCATATTGATTTTGATTTACATATAGAGCTTTTATAGAATTTCCTTGTCCTTCTCCATTTATAAATTGCTCAAGCCCTAACATTATTCCCTTTTGAATAGCTGCCTTTTCAATAGTCTTTTCTGCATCTTCTAGGCTCATTATATCTTTTACCTTAATCTGTCCATTGTCATCAACGTATAAATACTTATCAAACATATCTGGATCATCTTCTTGTTTAAAATCATAGCCATATCCTATAGTAATACTGCCATTATCATTAATTCTTGGTCTTAAAAATGGATCCCCTTCTTCACGAATTATAAATTTCATTGTGGAGTCACAATATCCTACAATATTTGGTACACATAATTCAATATTGCTTTTAGTCTCTGCTCCTTCGTCCTTCCGCTCTATATATGTTTTATTATCATTATCTTTTGAAGCTTGTGTAGGCACAGGCGTCGGATTAATTGGTAATGGAACAACTTCTGGTATTTGAGGTATATCAGCTTTCCATAAACTATTCCACCACTTTGAAATGCTATTACCTATTTTTTTTACAAATTCACTAATAGCCTCATTTCCGCTCGGATCCGTATAATTCAGATAGCTGCTCACGCAGTAATTATACCTGTTAAGCGTCAGCGGTTCTGTCTGGTTGCCGAGGTAGCTGTCTTCGGTGAGGAAGGTCGCTGTTACCACACAGTAGTACCTTGCCCTCAGATACTGACTCTCGATATTCGGATTGTAAGACTCCCCGTTGTAGGTGTATTCGTTCTCATACTGCGGAGCACCGAAGGTGATCTCTCCGGTGACGCTGTAACGGTAGGACTGGTAGACCTGTCCCTCTTCATTGGTGATGCCGGAAACACTTCCTCTGGCATCGTAGAGGTAGTAGCCGGTGCTGCCATCGAACCGGTCAAGGGAGATCCGGTCGAATCCGCCGTTTATCTCCGCTCCGTAGATATAAGAGGTATCCGTCTTACCATTGATGT
>OJJE01000156.1_pt1 | contig 35315 bp, 29 predicted proteins | sample 1596091 | NCBI WGS metagenome assembly OJJE01 (sample SAMEA4350129, study PRJEB24818) | metagenome | biome: human; feature: gut; material: faeces | place: Denmark | collected 2013-09 | reverse complement strand
TATAAATTGTAATTGTATACTCAATATGTATAGTCAGAGGCATACGATATTTCTGCCTTTTTTTTTTTTTCAAGCAGAAGACGGCATACGAGATAGGAGTCCGTCTCGTGGGCTCGGAGATGTGTATAAGAGACAGCAAAAGTCCTGATGAAACGTATTATTACTATCATCTTGTAGAAAAGGCATTTGATACTATCCGAGAGAAAGATTCAGTGTCTGGAAAGGTCATTCCGGAGGTGATTCCCTATGAAGAATAAATCAGCAAAGATATCAACTGACCAGCTGTTCTTTTCTCACACATGGAACTTTCTAAATGTTTATTTGGTAAAGCAGGTCGGACGCAGTCAGGCTACAGCAGAATCCTACAGAGATTCCCTTACAATATTTAAAAACTACCTTGTAGGTGAATTAGGTAAATCCATAAGCACCTTTCAGTTTTCTGATTGTACCAAAGAATGTATTTATAATTTCAGAGAATATCTGCTTGCAAATGGCAGCCAGCCATCAACTGTAAATGTAAGAGTCGCGGCTATCCGTGCCTATCTGAACTATGCCTCGGATATGGACATATCAGTCCAGTCAGTTGCCCTGGCGATCAGTCAGATCTCACCATGCAAAACCATTAAAAAGGAAAAACCTATTCTGTCCGATGATGCACTTGCTGCAATACTGTCTGCACCGCCGAATACGAAATTCGGTGTACGAGACCGTGCTATTTTGATTCTTCTCTACGATACAGCTGTAAGAATCAGTGAGCTGCTTAATATTCGCCTATGTGATATCGCAATGGAATCAAAATATCCAAATATTTTCATAACCGGCAAAGGTAATAAAGAAAGAACCATACAATTAACAGCTAAAGCAGTCGAACACCTTAGGGAATATATACGTGTATATCACAGTAATTCTTCCAAAGAAGCATACTTATTTTCCACAACAATAAAAGGTGTAACAGACAGGATGTCCGTTGGAAATGTCCAGCGGATTATAAAAAAATATGCAGCTCTGGTCAGTGAAAAAGGGGTTAGTCTTCCGGATTCGGTTCACTGTCACATGTTCCGCCGAACCAGAGCCACAAATCTTTATCAGGATGGAATCGCCATTGAGCTGGTTTCTACAGTGTTAGGACATGCCAGAACTGATACAACAAAAAGCTACTATGCAAAGCCATCTGTTGAACAGCTTAGAGACGCAATGGAATCTGTTCCAACACCTGTATCTGATGAAGCACCAATGTGGGAGGGCAACGAAGATGAAATGGCAAGACTTTGTGGATTGCGCTAACGAATAATGCTCATCTTTTAGTAGAAAAACGTCTTATTTCTCAGCATTCTTTAAAATGATTAACATTTTGGAATGCTGAGTATAATGCTTCCACTTCCTGCGTGTTGCGGTCTTTGTCTAAGACCGCATCTATATCCTGATTCCGTTCCCGATCATGGAGCTTTGCGTGTGCCACCTCATGGATAGCGGTCTTTACGGTCTGACTCTGGCTCATGCCCTCCTGTATGGCAATCCTGTGGTCTGTGGTATGGAAATATCCCTTTACCTCCCCTTCTATATCTTCATAGGTAATGGGAACCGGGGAAACCTCCGTAAGTGCCTGCATAAAATCCTCGTAGTCCTCCACGCTTCCCGAAAGCTCATTTACCCCTATATCCGGCAACTCCTTTCCGTCCGTCTGTGACACGTCAAAGACCGGAACCACACGAAAGGCGGGTATCTTAATCTCTACTTCCTCCGTAATGGGCATTCCGTTCTTGTCAAGCATAATCTCTCCTGTTACCGGATCAAGTTTCTCCTGTTCTTCCTTAATCTTGTATGGTGCCGGGGCAAGAATACGGATACCCTTTTCCCCTTTCTTAACATGCCTGTCAAAATTTTTCTGCCAAGCCTTGAATCCGGCCACTAACGTAGCGTCAGGCTTTTGCATTGCGATTAACATGGTGTTGTTAAAGCTGTAATTATGAAATTTTGACATGGTATTCAGATAAGTCTTGTACTTCTCGCTTTCAAAAAGCTCCTTGATACCCTGCTCCAGCTTCTCTGTTATTTCCTGTACTTTCTGTTTTTCTGTTTTAGCGTCTGCCATAGTATTTCCTCCATCTGCTTATTTTTTTGCATGACAAAAGGCAGCCATTATTGACTGCCTTCGCATAACTACAATATTCACTTATAAACCTTTATCATTACTGCCCGTATTCGTTTTGATTTCTGCAATTTACTCCTGTCTCCTTTCTGCTCCTGTCGCTGTAAATGTATTTTACAAATAAAAAAGACAACCAAGATTTTGTTTCTTAATTGCCTGTTTCTATGCTATTAAATTTTTATTGAACCGGTAGCCGACTCCCCAAACAGTCTGTATATAGATTGGCTTGCTTGGGTTATCCTCTATCTTTTCCCGAATATTCCGGACATGGCTCATGACAATGTTGTAATCGCCGGAATAGGATTCCTTCCACACAATGTCATAAATCTGTTCCTTGCTGAACACTATTCCCGGATGCTTTGCAAGAAGCTTCAAGATTTCAAACTCGGTATATGTAAGCTCTATCTCCTGATTTTCCTGAATGATTACCCGTTGAACCTCATCAATCATAAGACCTTTGAAATTCAACAGATGATTATTCAAACCTGACATCTGAGTGATTTCATCTCTGGTATTTATCAACGACAATATGCGGTTCATCATATCATCCTCATTATCTTCAAATGTCAGAACTAGCATTTTCCCATACACATCACCTGCCTTATTACTTTTATCTACTGCTAAAGCTCTGGTCAATACAAAAGAATAATTCCTATATCCAACCAAACAATGTGGTACTTGCTATTTGATCTTTCTTATTTATTTTTCCTATATGCTATAAAGGAAATTATTTTTCCGGTTGTTCCAAACTGCTATCCTCTTAACAATTTGTTATTCTGCAACTCTATACCCTGTTTTTGACAACAGCTCTATTGCTTTTGAAAAATTTTTTGATTTTATTAAAACATAATCCGTATTAAACGTAGATATAGCAAAAATGCCTATATTATTTTCTGCCATCAGGCAAGATATTTTTAAAAGGATTCCGATTAAGGAAAAATCCAATGTTCCCTGTATTCTGAATGCCTTCCATTCATCATCTCTCTGTCCTCCTTGAGATATAGAATCGAAATCCTTTTCTGCAATTACTCTTAATCTGAACTTCTTTCCTTTTGCAAAAGGAGTGAATAAAGCCTTTCCCTCTTATTCACCCACTCATATTCATAATTTGTTTAAGAAATTACTGCATTCTTTCTCCTGTATGTATCATTATCTTTCTGGCTTAACTCCCCCTCAATCTGAGCCAGCTTTTTCTCCAATACCTTAACCTTTTCTTTGTCCCCCGCCGCAGCCTTTATCTGCTGTTCAAGCTGTTCCTTTTCCTCCTTGAGTTTCTCAATCTCTCTGTCAACATTATCTGTATTTGTCGTACATTTCTCTGCCTTTTTCGCTGGCTCCTCCTTTGGTTGAACATCTTTCGCCTTTGCGACTCTCTTAGGATCATCATACATTACTTTTGGATTACCATTTTCATCTTGCCCTAAACGATACAGACCACTTGGCTTGCTACCAGATTTTTCGCTACTAATATACTCGTCCTTTGGAACGGGAATACCTTCGTTTTTATCCTCCCCCCTTTGATCTTGTGAAGCTTCTTTTACTTTATCCTGCCCTGTCTGTACCCTATCTAAATACTCATTTTTGTAATCCTTATAATTACTGCTTATTTCCATTGACATAAAACGTCCTCCTTTTCTTTAATACACTATAATGTTTTTACAATCTCTTATTCGTCATTCATATATCTGTTTTTAACAGATTTGTTGTGAAATGCTTTCTGATTGTTGCGGAATGATTAAAAGAACACTTAAAACAAATATATCTCCATCTATTCTTACTTCCATTGCTCCATGATATTTTTCTGCAACTGCTTTTATGTTAGCAAGTCCTGTCCCACTGCGAATGCTCCCTCTCCCACTATGGCTATTAATTATTTCAATTAAAAGAAAATCACCTTGCACTTTTCCTGTTATGTGAATATATTTCTGATTATCATGGGGCACTCGGTTACAAGCTGAGATAGCGTTATCTAATGCATTAGAAAAAATAATACAAAAGTCAATATCAGCAATTCCACATGGATATGGAGAAATAAATGAACATTGTACTTCTATCTGATTGCTCTTAGCTATCCCTAACTTATTTCCAATTAAAATATCAAGTACAGGGTTATTTGTACTTACCGGAAATGACATATCTGCTGTTAAATTTTCCATATCACTCATATACTGCAATGCTGTATCTATATCGCCATTCTGTACCAATTCTTTGACAATAGATATATGATTTTTCACATCATGTCGAAATGCTTTTGTTTTCTCATAACGTACTTTTGCTTCTTCCACATACTGATTTAAAGAATGTTTTTCCAGTTCTAATAAAGATAGCTCTCTGCTCAATTTAAAACTATCCACTAATTTTTTATACGCAAACATGATGCAAAACAGACTGGCTATCCCCAATATCTGTATAAACAGTAATGGAAACGGACTTATGCTAGGTAAACTCCCATCTGCTTGTATCGTAATCGTATGTCCATAAATATTTGAACTAATATATTCACTTACCAAAAAAATCACTAAAGTCGGTATTAAAATCAGAAGAACATATTTTGCCCCAACGTTTTCATCATATGAAAAATTTTTATTTATGACCTGATAACACAAAACAGATGTAACAAGAGCTAAAATACTGCTCATTACCATAAATAAAACGCTAACCGCTTTAGGATTTTCCTGAAAAAACAAGGGAGATAAAATACACGAAATCGAATTAAAAACTCCATAGCATAAGTGCATTATTTCAATCATTACAACTGCATATAACCCGACAAATATATTGTATGTTCTACATATAAAAAATCCTCCTGCCATCAACAGCAGAACATATACCAATAATTCCATAATACTGCCGGTTGGAAAAAACATCATAATCGTCATTCCAAGAAAGGCAAACAATATATAATAAATAAACTTTACCTTTTTCTTAAGAAATCTGGTAAAGAAATGAAAAACCGTCAACATTTCAATGCTTCCCATAATATATACATTGAAAATATCTAATCCATCCATTCTTTCACACTCTCCGTTCCTTCATATATTTCAAAACAACACTTGAAAATTCCTTGCTCCGTAAGCGTGATACAGGTATCTGTTTGTCATTTATCATATACGCCATCCCATTTTTATAACTTTTCAGATGGCTCAAATTAATTAAATAACTTCTATGGCATTTAAAAAATCTCCCATCTAGTTTTGTTTCAAGATTTTCAATTCTGTCATAGTAATCAATAACTTCCTCCGTTTTTAGATGCAGATATATTTTTCTGTCTATAATTTCACAAAAAACAATGTCATCAAAGGCAATAATATTACTCTCGTATCCCTTTTGGACAAGCAAACTTGCGTCTTTTGCATTTTGCATAGCAGAAAATAATCTCTCCATCGTTTTTTCAAAGCATTCTTCTTCAATCGGTTTTACCAGATAATCATATGCCTGGACTTCAAAGGATTGAAACACCATTTCCTTTAGAACTGTTATAAAAATTAGGTATCCTTTATAATTTTGACTACGCATCTTCCTTGCAGTTTCCATCCCATCTATTCCATCCATTTGAATATCTAAGAACAGAATATCTATATTTTTGTTGTGTCTCAGTAATTCCTCACCACTCCCGAATTGTGAAACAGTTATTTCTACGTTTTTTCTATGAAAAAAATCAAATACCAGCTTTTTGATTTTATCTAATATGTATTTTTCATCATCACAAATTGCTATGTTAATCACACGACCACCTCTTTCCTTAAAAAATTTATTTTAGCATCTATCCTCAAGTGAAACAATTATAATGCTTTGAAATGTAACTGTAATGATGTGTAATGCTGAATAGTCTAATAAATATATCGGTGAATTCTTATCAACTTTAAATTTGCCTATTGTTTTCGTCTGAATTGATTTTCTCCATCGCAACCTTGCCTGTTTCCTCTGCTCGTCACTTAATCTTCTCTGCTTACGATAACCACATAACAGGAAAAAGCAGATAGATTGCTACCTGCTCTTTCCATAAACCTTTATAAACTTGCTTCCTGACTCTTGGTCTTTGATTTTTCCGGTTCTTTCTTCTGCTGTTCCGATTTCACTTTCATCTGTGACAGCTTTTCCTTGACGGACACCCTGCTTTTTTCCTTATCCTTTCCGGTATCCAGTCCGGCACAGATCTTATCCAGCTTCGCTACTGCACCGTCAATCCGCTCCACCTGTTTCTTTAAGGCTGAGATATGCTTCTTTACAGGCATATTCAGTACCCTTGTAAGGGCAACGCCCTCTTTTTCGTCCGACACTTCCTTTGTACCTTTTCCGGTTAAGAGCCTTCCCACGTTGGCTACGCTGTTCCCTATCTGCTTGAACTCGTCCCCGATACTGTCTATCTGGTTGGCGGTCTTTTCATAACTGGTAAGCACATCAACCATCTTCTCCCGGCATCCGGAAAGCACCGACTGCACACCGGAAATTCCTTTCTGAAGAACCCTGTTCATTTCCTCCCTTCCCTTTTCCTTAAAGGCGGTTACTGCCTGTGCTGCGGTGTCAATCAAATGGTCTTTCAATTCCGATAAGCGTTCTGCAAGACTGCTTACCTTCTCCTGAAGGTATGACACCTTATCCAAAAGCTGACTTTCCGCTGCTTTCGGCTGGCTCTCCTGCATCCTTTCAAGCTGCTTCCGTACTCCTTGCAGTTCGTCCACCATAGCGGAAAGCTGTAACTGCATCCCGGCGATATACTGCAAGACCTCCATAAAGTCCTGTGACTGCTCTTTCATGCCCTGCTGTCCCAAAAGCTCCATGAACTGCTTCATAACGTCCATTTCCTCTGTGTTCTGTTCTTTCTTTGGTTCGTTTGCTTCCATAGCACCCTCCTATAAACTTTCTTCTTTTCCTTTGCTCTTTACAGTCTCCGGTTTCTCCGGCATCTTCTGATCGGAAATTTTCTGCTTCATCTCGGCAAGTTTCTCCTTGACGGATACCCGCCCTCTGGAACCGTCTGCTAACATCCGTTCCTTGTCATGCTCTGCGATACGCTCCGACATCAGAAAACTTGCAACAGGCTTTAACGGTTCATCAGCCACCGCCTGTATATCTTCTGCCCTGTCCGGCTCGCCCTCCTGTGCCTGTGCGCTCTGCTCTCCGTTTTCGTCCTCCGGCTCATCATCTCCCATATCCAACGCATTATCGCCCTTTTCGTCCATATTAAGAAGCGCATTTAACTCTGCAAGTCGCTCTAGCTTCTCCGCCAGTTCCTGCTCCTGTGCAAAAGGTTTCGTGACCTCCACCTTTGCGGTTTCAAGCTGATGTTCCACGTTGGAAAGCTTCTGCTCCACATCTGCCATTTTCCCGGTCATTCCCTCTAACGCATTGGATAGTCTTTGCAGATTTCCAAGCGGATCGGCTCCGATTTCCACCTCATGGCTCAGACTTCCTTTTAAGCTGACCGTAAACTTGGAGAAGAACGAGTCAAAGGACACGCTCATCTTAAAGCCCTGATATTCCCCGATTGTTACTGCCATGTTTGGCTGTTTTGCACTCCGGCACATATCAATCAACGCCGCACCCGCTTCCTTTTTGTCCGTATAGGTACGGTTTCCTATCTTCATGGAAAAAACGTCCTTATCCACAGGCTTATGCGCTGTATAGGTCTGAATGTCCGTCCGGTATCCCTCAAGCCTTTCTTTTAAGGCTGTGATCTGCATCGGGTAATGCTTTGCGATATTGTCCTCCAGACGATAACGCTGGCTTGTGTGATTCGCCTTTAAGAGCTTCAGTTTTGACACCTGTATATCCAAATCCATCTTCTCCTTAATATACGGGTTTCCGGTTGCAAGTGCTTTGACCTCTGCATAAGAGAGCGCCGCTTCGTCAATGTCCTCACAGGAACGTACCGGGGACTTGCTCGTCATGATCTGCCCGATAAACTTCTGCTTGTTCTCAACGAGCTGCCATGAATAGCTGTCGAAGGTGCCTTCCGTCACATACCGGAAAATCTTGACCTTATCATTCATATTGCCCTGTCGTAAAATACGACCTTCCTGCTGTTCAATGTCAGACGGACGCCAGGGCACATCCAAATGGTGTAATGCAATCAATCTGTCCTGTACGTTGGTTCCGGCTCCCATTTTGGCAGTAGAACCCAACAAAAAACGAACCTGTCCGCTTCTTACCTTTGCAAACTGCTCCGCTTTCCTTGTTTCCGTATTGGCATCATGGATAAATGCGATTTCTTCCGGTGGGACACCCTTCTCTATCAGTTTGCCCCGAATGTCCTCATAAACATTGAATGTACCATCTCCTTTCGGTGTCGATAAGTCACAGAAGATAAGCTGTGCCGACTTCTGTTCCTTTGTTTCCTCCCAAATCTCAAATGCCTTGTCCACACAGGTGGTGGCTTTGGAATTATCCTCATCGGGAAGCATATCGTTGATTAAACGCTGGTCTAATGCCAGTTTTCTTCCGTCATTCGTGATTTTGAGCATATTATCAACCGTTGCATCTACTCTGCGGTCACGCACTGCTTCCGCTCGATCCGCAAGGGACTGTACCATTTCTTTCTGGTACTCGCTCGGCTTTAACACCACATTTTCGTACTCTGCTTCCGGTACAGGCAGCTTTAGCATATCCGGTGTTTGAATATCCGCACTTTCCTTGAAAAGTGAAATCAGCTCCGGCAGATTGAAGAACTTGGCAAACCTTGTCTTTGCCCGGTATCCTGTTCCCTCCGGTGCAAGCTCTATGGCGGTCTGCGTTTCTCCGAAAGTAGCCGCCCAACTGTCGAAATTGCCAAGACCAAGTTTCTGGAGCGTATTGTATTGCAGATAGCGCATATTCGTATAAAGCTCCGTCATACTGTTGGAAATCGGCGTACCTGTGGCAAAGGTAATGCCCTTGCCGCCTGTCAGCTCGTCCATGTACTGACACTTTGCAAACATATCCGAGGACTTCTGTGCTTCTGTCTGTGCAATACCCGCCACGTTCCGCATCTTGGTGTATAAGAAAAGGTTCTTATAATTGTGGCTCTCGTCTACAAACAGCCTGTCAACACCAAGCTGTTCAAAAGTTACTACGTTGTCCTTGCGGGAAGTATCGTTTAATCGGCTCAGCCTTGCGCTTAAAGATTTTTTCGTCTTTTCCATCTGCTTAATGGTGTAACGCTCTCCCTTTTCCGCCTTGACTGCTTCGATTGCCATTTCTATTTCCGTTATCTGCCGCTCAATCATGGCAGCCTGTCTTTCCGTTGAAAGCGGTATCTTTTCAAACTGCGTATGCCCGATGATGACCGCATCATAATCTCCCGTTGCAATACGGGAACAGAACTTTTTACGGTTGGCAGGCTCAAAATCTTTCTTTGTGGCAGCTAAAATATTTGCACCCGGATACAGGCGCAGGAAATCACTCGCCCACTGCTCTGTTAAATGGTTCGGTACAACAAATAAGCTCTTTTGGCAAAGCCCTAACCGCTTGCTCTCCATTGCTGCAGCAATCATTTCAAAGGTCTTACCCGCACCCACACAATGGGCAAGCAGGGTATTATCGCCGTAAAGCTGGTGTGCCACCGCATTAAGCTGATGCGGTCTTAATGTAATGTCCGGTGTCATGCCCGGAAACTTTAGGTGGGAACCGTCATACTCTCTCGGTCTGGTGGAATTGAAAAGCTCATTGTACTTGGCACACAAGGTCTGTCTGCGCTCCGGATCACGAAATACCCAGTCCTTAAAGGCTTCCCTTATGGCTTCCTGTTTCTGGCTGGCAAGTGTGGTTTCCTTTTTGTTAAGAACTCTCTTTTCCTTCCCATCTTCCTCTATCGTATCAAAGATACGGGTATCACGAAGGTTTAAGGAATCCTCCAGAATACGGTAGGCATTTGCCCGGCTCGTTCCGTAGGTCATATTGACAAGTGAATTGCCACGATCCGCATTTTTGCCCTTTACGTTCCACTGTCCTGTCACATCGGAATACTGCACCCCGACAAGGTTACGGTCAAAGAGGTAATCCGGTGTTTCAAAGGTTTCCCGCATGAAATCCTCGATGTACTTAGGCTCAATCCATGTGGCACCGATACGCACCTCAATCTCGCTTGCATCAAGCTCCTTTGGCTGTACACCCTCAAGGGCTGTGACATTGATTGCAAACTCCGGACGGTTCTCTGCAAAAACCCTTGCCGTTGCCAGCTTCTCCCGGACATTGCCGCTTAAATACTCGTCTGCGGTTTCCCACTTTTCTGTGACCGGATTCTGGAAAATAATTCCGGCAAGTTCCTTTGCCACATCTTCCTCTCTTTTTCCCGTAAGCTCCGACATATAGGCTAGGTCTACCCTTGCCCTTTCCCCTAATGACACCGCCAGTGCTTCACTTGCGGTATCCACGCTTGTGACAACTTCTGCTTTTTTAATGGTTCGCTTTGAAAACATATCAGCCTTGCCTTTGAAGTTGCCCTCATCGTCTAGTTTCTCCAATGAACAAAGCAGACAATAACTTGAGTCCTGATTAAACGCTCTCTTATTGGTCTGTGAATTGATCAGACCGTATTTCTTGGAAAACGCATCATACAGCTCATTAAGCTCTGCCTGCTTGCTCTTAATCATATCTTCCGGATATTCGTTCAACTGATAGTCAATCAGCTCCTGTGTACAGTCACGAATCTGCACCATGCCTTTCATGCGCTGCTCCATCGTTTCTGATACGTCCACAGGCTTCATAATGGAATTTTCCCGGTAATACACCCTCTCGTCCACGATAGTGTAACTGTAATTCTTCACGCCTGGATCGGCGGGGATTGCTTCTCTTGCCAGCTCATCATCAAGCTCATCGAACTCTACCTCGTCAATGCTGCCCTCGATATGGGATATAGCCTTTTCAAGCTGCTTGGATAATGAAATGGTGGTATCCGGTGTACAGGTGGCTTCCATGCCAAACTGCCCGCTGACCATTTCCATTTTTCCCATGATCATTTCCGGGTGGTCTGCAAAATACTGGTTCATGGCTATGCCATCTTCATTTTCACAAAGATGCACCCAATCCGGCTCGATGTCGATTACCCTGTCACGCTTCTTTAAGAAAAGAATGTCCGAAGTAACCTCCGTCCCTGCATTTTCCTTAAAGGCTGTGTTGGGAAGCCTGATCGCTCCAAGAAGCTCCGCTCTCTGCGCAAGGTACTTTCTGACTTCCGGACTTTTCTTATCCATTGTTCCCTTTGAGGTGACAAATGCCACCACGCCGCCCGGTCTGACCTTATCTAAGGCTTTGGCGAAAAAGTAATCATGTATGAGGAAGTTATGCTTATCGTAGGCTCTGTCTGCCACCTTGTACTGACCGAATGGCACGTTTCCGATTGCCACATCAAAGAAATCATTGGGATAATCCGTCTTTTCAAAGCCAGTGATCTTCACATCGGCATTCGGGTATAGCTGCCTTGCAATTCTTCCGGTAATTCCATCAAGCTCCACACCATAAAGCCTGCTCTCCTGCATTTTTTCCGGCAACATACCGAAAAAGTTACCGATACCCATTGCCGGCTCCAAGATGTTACCTTTGGAAAAGCCCATTCGTTCCATCGCATCATAAATAGCCTTGATGATCACAGGGCTTGTATAGTGGGCATTTAAGGTACTTTCCCTTGCTGAATCGTATTCCTCGGCTGACAACAGGCTCTTTAATTCCTGATATTCACTTGCCCAATTCGTTTTGGTTTCATCAAAGGCATCAGCAAGACCACCCCAGCCCACATATTTTGCTAAAATCTCCTGTTCTTCTGGCGTGGCAATACGGTTTTCGCCCTCAATCTTTTCAAGCGTTCTGATTGCTTCCACATTCTGACGGAATTTTTCTTTTGCCGCAAAGCCTTTCCCGTCACTTTTCTCTGTTTCCGGAGCAATGTGGAAGTTGACTGCACCCGATTTGTCAATCTGTGGCTGTTCCTTTGGCGCTTCTGCTTCATTCTGCGGCTCTGGTTCGGCAATCACTTCACTTTCTTGCATAGGATTGGACAATTCTTCATTTTTCTGTTCATATTCACCCCATATTCTTTGGGAAACAGCAGAAAAATAAGGAGATTCTTCTTCCATAATGCTGAAGCGAATCTCCTCCATGTCCTCAAGGCTCTTTGCCCCGGCTATTTTATCATGGTACTTAAAATATAATGCTTCCCTGACAAGAATGCCCTCCAATCGTGCCAGTTCAGGCTCCGGCATACGTTCCCAAATATCATCCTTCTCCGTATGAATGGTAAAGCCTTCTCCGTCATCATGGTATCCAAGCGTATATTGCAGCTTATCATGTTCCCCACGAATATCACACTCAAAATCATAGACTGTTGTTCGTGTACCTCTGATATATTCCCGGTCTATCAATACAAGGTTTTGAACATCATCCGCAGTCAAAGGCGGTTCTTCTTTCTGCTCTATGGAAGGCTCGCCCTCATAACGTGACGCATACTGTCCGGCATCCTTTAACAGTCCGTCCATCTCCAGAGCTTTTTCTGTTTCGCCGCTGATCGTCTGCATCATTACATAGTCTGCCGCTTCTGCAAAAAGGAAATCATAGACCTCTTTTCCCACTAAAGTTCGCTCATCGTCAGTAATCGTGACTGCCTGTGTTTCCTCGTTCCAGCCAACCACATCTTTCCGGTCTAATGCTCCGCAGATTTTAACCACAGCCGACATTTCAGACAACCTTTCATTTAGCTGCTCTATGTCTGTTTTTCCGGTTTCCGGTGCTTTTGGTTCTCCTTCAGCAACAGTTCCTGTTTCTCTATCTAATTCCTGATTGGTTACACCACCCTCCAACTTCGCCTGTTCTTTTTGCATGGCTTTCTCTGCCTGTTCCTGTTTATACTGTGCATAGGCTTCCTTTCCCTCCGGCGAAAGGTATTTATCTGCCTGCACAAGCTCCCGGATACGTTTCTCTACTACATTCCAGTTTAAAAGCACCTTTGCGTAAGGACTGCCATAGTTACCTTTCTCCAGACGGATACCTTTGGCATCGTGATCCTCGTGCGCTCTGTCACTTCCCGGAAGTGCGTGGGAGCTGCCGCCCGTACCATATTCATTTTTCAGAAAAGCAATGTTATCTTTCTTGTCATGCCCTTCCATGAAATACTCATAGATACGGAATTTTCCATGTTCAAAACCGCTTCCTCCTGCCAGCCTGTAATCAATCTCGTCCTGTGTGATAAAGTCCTCATTCCTTACCTCTACCGTATCAAGTGCTGGAAATTCTTTCTTTTCCACACCTAAATCCGCAAGCTGTTCTAATAAATAATCCGGTCTTTTCACATACCGCCATTTAATCTGCTTTTCTCCGCTGTCAAGCTGTGCCTTTGCCTTTTCAAGCTCATCCTGAATCAGTTCTCTGCCCTCAGTGGTGGATAAAAGCTCGCATAGCCTTTCCATGCTTGCCGGGTAGTTAGAAAATTTAAGCTCCAGACTCTCCGGCATTTCCGATATTCCGTCACGGAAGAAATTGTTAATGTCCGTAGCAATTCTCTCACGCTCCACCGCATCCACAAGGAATACTTCATTGGCACTCATATAAGTACCATTCTCCACCATAACACGGATATGGCTCTCCACTTCGCTCCAACTCATCACTGCAAGGGTATTTTCCTTTGCCGATGTACCGTAACCGATACGCATACCCATTTCATCAAACCACAGTGAAACAGGATTTCCGTCAAACTCAAAACCTTTTCCGGTGGTCTTATACTCGTTCTTTAAAAATTCTGCCATTTCTTCCGGTGTCTTACCCTGCTGATACTTGGCATAGATACGTTTTCTGCTGTTATCCCTACCGCCGCCACTACGCAAGATACTGTCAATCTGCTCCTGTGGCAAAGAAAAAGCAGCGGGCATGGTATATTGAATACTTGCTTTCGCTGCTGCGATTGTGCCAACCTGTTCCTCAAAGCTCGGAAACAGGCTTAACTGCTGATAGGTTCCCTCCGGCTGTTCGATATTTAACTGTAGATTAGTTCCGTCATCACGATCTCCTCTGCCGAGTGTACGATGCTGTTCATCTTCGCTACCCAGAGCATCTGATTCTCTGCTTTCATCTGCTCCGTTATCCCCTCTCTCTCCTTCATCTGTCTGGTCAGAAGCTCCATTCTCTCCTCTGCCTGCTCCTGTATCATCAACAAGTGTTCCTTCAGCTTCCCGCTCAGAAGAAGTCCCGTATATACTCCGTTCTTGTGCTCCTGTAAGAACTTCTTCCTCATCAGTCCGTACTTTGTCAGTACCTCCTTCGGCTGTTCGTCCATTGCTACCATCGGTATCTGATAATCCCCGTTCTTCTCGTATGTCAGATTCATCATATTTGCTCCTTTCCCCGGCTTCTCCGGTCTGTGTGATAGATTGTTCGTCTTGACTTTCGCTTTCACGCTTTAACGCATTATAGTCTGCTTCAGATGCATTTGCAAGTCCTTTTTCGATATTTTTCTCATGGGTGTCGATACGTTCCCTGCCTACTCTCGTTTCTTCCCGATTTTGGGCAATCTGCCTGTCATACGCTCCGATTGCTTTTCCAATTTCCATAAGGATTGGCTTGGATAAATCAGACACATTGCTGCCAAGCTGTGACAGTGTTTCCACTGTGTTAAACTCATGGATATAAGGAAAGTTTATTTCTTCGGCAAGCTCGCTCTCCTCCATGCCGCAACGCTTTAAAACAGTATAGGCAATGCTGTCGGCAAGGGTTTCCCGTATCCTTATTTCCACGTTCAGCTCGTCCAGTTCCTCTAAAAAGCTCCCTTCCTTTAAGTATTCCATATCTGAAGCAAGCTCTTTATAACAGTCCTCTGCAATCCGTCCGGCAATCTCCCGGATACGTCCCACAAACCCGGCTTCCCTGTCGGTATCCCCATAAGTCTTTTCCAGACGGGAAATCACCGATTCCATGTGTTCCTCACGCATTTCCCAAAGGTTAGGGAATTGTCCGATTCTTCTTGCCTTATGCACATCTGAAATATCAAAGACATACTTCAAACCGGAAAAACTATCCTCATCTATCAGTGCAATGCCCTTTGCACCTTTGTTTACCCAGCAGTGCATCTTTTCATTCCATATCTCTATGGAAGCACAGGCGGTTGCCTCCGGTCTTTGGGCATAGATTAAAAGCTGTTCCTTAAATGGATATTTATACAATCTGGAAGCAGTATTTAGGTATCTCCTCCAGTTTTCTTCATTCCGCACGACTTCTTTTGCTGTTTCCTCTGCCAGTGCGGAAATCAATTTATATTTTCTCATGGTAAACCTCCGTAAAAAAGGCTGTAAGGCACTTTAAGCACCCTACAGCCTGTGATCAGTTACTTATCGGCATCAGGCATAAAAACCATGCTCCTCAATACCTTTTTCCAGAATACAGTTAATCAGTTCCTCAAGTTCCACTCCGTTAATCTCGCTGACAACAATCAGCTTGGCAAGGGTATCCTTCGGAACGGATACCGCATAACTCTCCTCATCCGCACGAAGTTCATGGACACAGATACCCAGTCCCTCTGCAATCTTGCACATAGCACCAAGCTCCGGCTCCTTAACTCCTGCCATAATGTCAAGGATTATTCTCTCCGGCACACCGGAAATTTTGGAAAGCTCCGCAATCCCGATTTCTTCCTCTTTCATCACGTTTAATAGCTTATCTCCTGTTGTATACATATCCCACTCCTCCTATATTACGGCTTCCTTTTTCTTTTCCGGTGCAGAATGCTCTTTCCCGGCATTCATTTTAATAACAGCATCCTTCTTCTCCGCAAGCTTCTCCTTTACTGAAACACGCTCATGACGGTTATCTCCTTTTTCCTCTTTCTGCTTAGCACGTTCCTCTGCCCGGTCACTGCGGAACAGTTCATGTTCTTTGGCATCATACTCATATACATGATCCGAAAGACGTTCTCCAGGCGCCACCTGTGTCTGATTTACTTCCTGTACCATCTGCTCAAGTTCTTTAAACTCCATTCCCGCATCTTTCGGTATAATCAGCGTTTCATGGATTGAAGAAGGCAGCATGTAAAAATCTCCTACCTTCTCAGCGATCTCCTGTCTGATATCATCGTTTAAAATTGCAGCCGCCCCATTTACTTTTGTATCATTTGTCAGCACATACATGGTATCGGGAATATCCGACATCATCTGCATTGCCATTTCTTTTGCTTCATCCATACCCACATTTTGTTCTCTTGCAATATCAACTGCAATCATCTCCGCAACCGTCTCATTCATTCCTTTGAAACTATGTGGCTGCAAAGTATCCATATTCTGCAACGCCTGGTCATGCAGTTCTTCAAGTGTGATTCCATATCCATCCATCAGATTATCTGTAATGGTAATGGTCGCAGTTCCTTCTCCTGTTTTATCCATTAAAATCTGATACACAACTGCTAAATCTTCCAACTTGGAGTACGGTTTATCCTGAAGGAACTGCTTATTTGCTTCCTCGTTGATCAGCTTACATACAATTTTTTCCTTAATCTTGTCAAAATCGGTAACTGCCGATACATCTATATCATGATCTATATAATGTGACTGATACACACTTGCAATCTGAGCTAACACATCATCCAATTCAGCACCATCCTGTATCTGCTCAAAATATGGATTCAGATAAATGGTAGGTGCAATATTACTTTCTTCTGTTCTTACCATCAGACCGTCCAGAACACAGTCATTATTCTTTACAATCTGATTGACCTCAACTGCAGCATCTGCAAACTTTTCAGGAAGAAAATCCTGTATTTGTTCTTTTACCTGTTCTACAAAATCTCTGTATTCCATTACTTTTTCTCTCCCTTCTTAGTGTCATTCTGTGATTTCTCTGTCAGCTTTGATACTGTGGCACCATACATCTGGTACCTCTTCATCATGTTTCTCTGGCTTGTTACATTGATTTCTTTTTCTAACTGCTTCATTCTGACTTTCCTCCCTATTCTGCTTTTCTTCCAAATGAAAACGTATCTTCTTTTTCCTTTTTCGGGGCAAATCTGCCTTTGACTTCCAAAAGCCTTTTTTCCATAATGGAAAACATGGCTTCCACCTGCTCCTGTGTATACTCATAATTGGTGCGGTTGGAAAGGTTCTCAAGCCTGCCGATTGCATCAATGACCTTGTTCACACGATACTCCCCAAGACGGACAAACTTGTCCGCCTTGCTCTCATTGTCCTGTATTTTCTTTGTTTCTTCTGCTCCCATTTGTTACATCCTCCTTTTATTTTTTCTTTCCTGTGAATTTCTTATTGGGAAACTCCATGACAAACTTAAACTGCACTCCGGACTTTTCTTCTCCGTCCTTTGTGTAGTGGTATTCTTCCGTACCGCTCGGAATGATATAGGCATCGTATTTCTTGCCCGCCTTGCTTGTAAGCCCCTTTAGCAACGTCTTTTTCCCGTCAAGCAGGCTTTCCACCTGTTCATCTGACAGGGAAACGCCCATGATCCGGCTTACATTCATGCCGCACTTATTCTTGCAGAAAGCTCCGTATTTTCCCTTTACCACCTCTCCGCCGCAGTTCGGACATTTACCAAGTACCTTCTGCTCCTGTGCGAACATCTTTTTCTGCTCGTCACTGACTTCGTGGTAGGTGTGGATTAAGTCAGATACCATTGTTTCAATATCTGCCATAAAGTCCTCACGCTCCATCTCTCCCTTTGCAACAAGGGTAAGGGCATTTTCCCAATCAGCGGTAAGTTTCGGTGACTTTACCACATCGGGAAGCACCGTAATCAGCTTCATTCCATCCTCTGTCGGTATGATCTGCTTTTTCTCACGCTTCACGAAACCGTCCTTGACTAACTTCTCTATAATGTCTGCTCTGGTGGCAGGTGTACCGAGTCCTTTGCGCTCCACATCGTCAGTCATGTCCTCGTTTCCGGCTCGTTCCATTGCAGACAAAAGGGAATCTTCTGATACGTTTTGTCAAGGGTGTTTAAGAACTTTTTTCGCTGTCATTCAAAATCAGACGCTTGATTTTGTCGCTCATGGTTTCTTTGCTCGTTTCGCTGAAATGGATTTTGACGCGGTAGGTGGTCTTTCCGATTTTCTTTATCATTACAGGTGGCGCGGCTTCCTTTACGGTCAGAGGGGAAGCGGTTGCGGGGGTGCTGCGGTTGCTGGTGTCGTTGTTCATAGGCTCTCCTTTCCATGAGAAAAGCCCCATGCGGTCATACATGGGGCGGTGGTTTTGAGGTTGAAGTGGCGAAGTGGCAAAGTGGCAAGGTATCTGGGTTTTGCCACTTGGATTTTGCCGTTTCACTTTTTAAGAGCGTGATACCATGCCGCGCCAATGCGCTTTGAGGTAATGCGCCCGTCAAGGTTTCTCTTTGCCGCCCGGACGGTACGGGCGGATATGCCCGCTTCTGTGGCGACTTTCTCTATGTCCTCGCTGGCAAGCTCTTTTCCGTCTGCCAGTAAATCCAGTATCAGCCGTTCCGCCTGTTCGGTCTTGGTGGCGGTGTTCCCGCCCGCGCCGGACAGCAGCTCGTCGGCGGTTATATCATATTCGCCTATCCACGAAAAGCCCGTTTCCGGGTCAAGGCAAAAGGCAACGGGCTTGCCCTCCGGCGCAAGGGAAGATTTGTCATGGACGATAACGCGCACATTCGGTTCTCGCTTCACGCGCCCGATCAGCAGGACGCTCCTTGCTGCGGCGCGGAAGTCGATAGAACCTAAGCCCCGGTATGCGCTCTGCCCTCCGGCAGCTTTGTTGAGATGTCCGATAAGGATAACGGCGCACCCGGTACGCTCGGCAACATCGGCAAGGCGGCGGAACATGGGGCGCACTTCGTTTGCCCGGTTCATGTCGGTCTTTTCGCCCATGTACGCCTGTATGGGGTCAAGGATAATCAGACGCGCCCCGTTCTGCGTGATTGCCTTTTCTATGCGCTCGTCGGAGAGGGTAAGCTCCCGCTTGGCTTCATCAATCACAAGTACGCGGTCAAGGTCGGCTTCTGCTTCCATCAAGCGGGGCTTGACGGTATCGCCCAGCCCGTCCTCGGCGGTCTGGTAAATCACATTGAACGGCGGCAGGGGCTTCATGTTCGGAAGCTCCCGCCCGGTGGTGCAGGCGGCGGCAAGGCGTAGGGCAAAGGTGGTCTTGCCCTCGCCGGGATTGCCTTGCACAATGGTTACTTTCCCAAAGGGAATATACGGCTCCCATAGCCATTCAACGGTCTGTGTGTCAACCTCGCTCATGCGGATAATCTCAACGGTTTCTTCCTGCGGCGGCTCTTTCAAGCCGTAGATTGCTTCCCGCAAATACTTCCCGTCTGTGATTTCTGCCCGGTGCTGCAATACCTCGTTCCAGTCCTTGAAAAGAGGGATAAGCCGATGGACGGTCAAGCCCTCCGGCACAAGCTCTGCAAGGCGGCTGCAAGCGTCGTTTCCGGCTTCGTCGCTGTCAAGGCAGAGGTACACGGTCTTGATGTTCGGACGGTCAGAGAGAAAGCGCAACAGGGCTTTTTCTCCCACGCCGCCCAACGCCAGATAGCTTTGCTTCTGCCAGTCCTTTTTGAACAGGCAGAGGAAAGATAAGAGGTCTATCGGGGCTTCAAAGACAAACAACCTTTCGCCCTCGCCCCGGTAGCAGAAGTTAAAGGCTTTGTCGCTGCCTTTCACATCAAGCCGGAAGCTCCCGGCTGTGCCGCGCTGGTGGGCGTAGCGTGGTACTCCGTCCTCGTCCCGCCCTACGAATACGGCGTTGTGGTGGGCGGCTTCCTCGTAAATATCCCCGGTGGAAAAGAAAAAGCCCGTCACATCTTCATCAATGCGGCGGGCGGCTGTGAGGTAGTTCCTCGCTATGCGGTTGTCGGTGCTGCGGGGTGGCAGTCGGAAGTCGGATAGGGGCGCGGGGCTTGGTCTGTCCGGCGGCGGGGCGGCTCCTTTTTCGCCTGTCAGCAGTTCAACGGCTTCGGTGAAGCTCTTGCCGAAAAACTCCATGACAAAATCAATGGGGCCGCCACCTTTGCTTTGGCTGTGCCTGTACCATTTGTTTCCCCGGATAGTCAAGCTGTCGTGCCGCTTCCAGCGGTATTCATTTCCGGCACGGGTAAGCTGCTCGCCCTGTGATTGCAGGAAAGAAATAAGGTCGGCTTGGTTGGCGCGGTCTATCTGTTCTTGGGTGTAATACATGGCTGATACCTCTCTTTCTGTGGTTGAATTGTTCATAGTTTTGATGTAGAATGAAACCGAAAAATCGGAAGTTAGTGAGGTGCTGGATTGTGAATGAAAGAGAAAAAAATATTCACTTATGGTTTGAAATGTGGCTTACAAAACAGGATTTAGGTATTGATAATATTTTTGCAGAAGATGTAATTTATACTGAAAGTTGGGGTCCAAAATATAATAACCGTCAAATCGTAAAACACTGGTTTCAGGAATGGAATACTCGTGGCAAAGTCGTTGCTTGGGAAATCAAACAATTTTTCCACAAAGGAAATCAGACGATTGTGGAGTGGTATTTCAAAAATGAAATGAACAATGGGAGCATAGAGGAATTTGATGGAATTTCCCTGGTTGAATGGACAAAGGATAATAAAATAAAATCATTGAAAGAGTTTGGCTGCAATTTGAATAATTATAATCCTTATGAGCATAGTGACCTGCCCGAATTTAGGGACGAAAGAGCAAGTTGGTTTTAATATTAGGAATCAATAGCGTCCATTTTATCGGAAAACATTTAGGACGGACAGGCAAAGTAGCTTGCCCGTCCTTTCCTTTATCGCTCCTGTTCGTGCCGCTTGGTGCGACTCTGCGTCTGCTCCGGCTGGTCGGCGCGGAGTGCAATATCCACGCACCTGCGGATTTTTTGAAGCTCGGCAACCTCGGTGCGGGTATCTTTCAGTTTGGTATAATCGCTGTCCCTCTGTGTTTTGAGGTCAGCATATTCCTGTTCCCATTCCGCAATAGGCAAGGTCTTTGTTCCTTTCGGCAGATTTGCATGGAGATAGCGGTTTGCCGCGTCCCATAGGGTAAGCTCGGCGCGGCGGGCTTCCGCAAACTTCTCCTGTTTTCCTTTCCAGCGGATTTGCCGATACTCGTCCTGTATGGGCTTGTAGGTCTGATAATTTCTGCCGTACTCCATGAGTTTTTGCAGTTCTTTCATGCGCTGCTCGGCGGTTTTCATTCCTGCCCGGATTGAATAGGCTCTATCACTGACAGAGGAAAGAGAAGCGTCCAGCTCGTCAAGATTAGAGATACCATGCTCGGAAAGATAGTTGACCGCCGCCGCTATGGTTTTCAGTTCATCGGCTGTGTGCTGTTGTTGCCAACGCTGCGAATACTTCCGGCTCTTTTCTCTCTGAACGCTCAAATACTTCATCAGCAGATTTGCAAGGTTGGGAGATTGCGGCGGCTGCTTCGGGGCGGTTTCCCGCGCTTTGAACAGGTCGGCAATCCATTCTTTGAGCTTCCCAATCTGCGCCCGGATTTCCCGGATAAGGCGGTTTGCCTTTTGGATATTGCGGTTCAGTTCGCCTTTCTCGGTGGCGATACCTTTCTTCTCCATCTGGCAAGCCGCCACGCCCATGTGGACGGTGGGTATCTCGTCAATGCCGCGCTCGGCGTTGCTGCGGTGGTCGATACGCTCCGGGCTTCCGTTCCTCTCCAAAAAGTCGTTGGTATAGTCAGCCCATGCCTTGCGCCACAAGAGGGTGTTGTCCTTGTCGTTCCAGCCTGTAAGGTCAATTTTGTGCGTCTTGTATCTGCCGCTTGGCAAGCGGATACGCTCGCCGTTTTCGTCAAGGTCATATTCCTTTTTGGACTTCGCCGCCCATGCGCCGCGCTCGTCAAGTGGTCGCATGGTCAGCATGATATGACAATGGGGATTGCCTTTGTCGGTGTCGTGAATGGCATAATCAACGCACATTCCTCTGGAAACAAATTGAGAGGAACAGTATTCCCGGACAAGCCGGATCTGTTCCTCTCTGGATAATTCTATGGGGAGTGCCGCGTCAATCTCTCTGGCAAGCTGGGCGTTCCCGGCTTTCTCGTAAAGCTCCACGCTGTTCCACAAGGTTGAACGGTCAGAGAAAGAGGGCGGGGCATGGGGCGGCAGCATGATTTCTGTATGGACAACGCCGCCTTTGCGGGTGTAGTCATGGGTCATTCCGTCCCATTCGTTTGTCAGCTTTTCGCCGCTTCGGTAGGCGGCTGCGGCAACGGCTGATTTGCCTTTTCCTCGGCTCACAATGCCGATGTTCCAATGGTAAATGGCTATGGGTATCACCTCCCGGATAGGATAATAAAACCCGCAAAAATGGTACAGACGCCAACAGCGGGTGTACTGTTTTTGTGGGTGTGCAGGGATAGCCGCGAAGCGGCGCAAGGGGTGCAGCCCCTTGTTGCGGCAAAGCCGCCATATCGGAGCGCGGGGAAATCTCCCTGTGCGGAGACAAGCCCTCGGCAGAGCGCACACGCCCGTAAGGGTGTATAAGTGCGCCCTTTGTTCCAAAGGGCTTTATCCGGCGTTCCCGTCCTCGGCTCGTTTTTTCAGATATGCCCGCGCTTCCTCGCTCGTTAAGGCAAGCCGGAGCAGGTCGGCGGCTTCCTCGTCGGTCATGATCTTGGCTTCCGGCACAATGCTCTCAAAGACTGCGCCCCGGACGATAAGACGGTGGCTGCGTGTCCGGCGTTCCTCGCGGGACAGTTTTTGCCGCAACATCTTTTCCCGGTTCTCATACTGCCGGATTTTCTTCTTGCTGTCCTCAATCTCGGCGGTCAGTTCTTCGCGGGTTTTCTCTCTCGGTTTCGTCATAGGTGGTCGCTCCTTTCTGCCTGTCGGCATAGAAAAAGGACAGTCGATTTCTCGGCTGCCCTTTTGGGTGGGTATTAAGTTTTATTGTGCGCTGTTTTATCTTACCCTTATTGTTTTGACACTTTACTTAAACGGGATATTTCATCATCATTATTCAATAATCGTGTTGATAGCAGACTGTACCGCTTTATATCTCCCCTCATTTGAGTGTGCCGCTAAACAGGTAATTAAATATGCTTTTCCATCTTTTTCATACAGAACAACAATGTTATAGGAAGATGCCATTGTTCCTGTTTTCATTCCTTTAACATTTGCATTATAGTACGGTGAATTTTCATCTAAAAATTCATTTGTATTTTTCCATGTAAATTCACCTTGCGGAGTTTGAATTGAAAATTCGCTTTTTCCAATACATTCTTTAACAAAATCGTAGTTAAGGAGCTTCAACGCTACGCGGTTAATGTCATCTAAATGAGAGTCAGCTTGCATAGACGCGCCACTTGGGTCATTATATAAATTTGTTTTGGAATAGCCTGCTTCGATTAAATACTCACTAAGTTCTGTCATGAAATAATCTATATATTCCGTTGCTGTATAACCTTCGCCTAATTCGTTTTTAGCGATATGATATGCCAACGCATAGGCTGCGTCATTTCCGGAAGGAACAAGCATAGCCTCCATGATTTGTTTAACTGTGTATTCCCCAGCATACAGATTTGCTAAAGATGAACCCGCCGGAACAAGTTCTAATACCTCTTGATTTACTTCAACAATATCTTCCAAATCTACTTTTCCCAAAGCATAATCAATGGCAAATAGTTTTGCCAAACTTGCGACAGTGGGCAACTGGCTATCGCCCTCATAAAATAAATATTCCTCCTGTTCAATATCATAAACAGAAAATGAAAGAGCGTCCTGCGGAATGTTAAGCTCATTCGTACTTAGTTGAAAATCAATTTTTTTATAGATGTCCTTTAAGAAATCAAAACGATAAATCCCTGTTTTGTGTAGCCCAATTACTGCAACAAATGCTATAAACAACACTGTTACAAAAGCTATTATCTTTTTACATTTTCTATGCTTCTTCATATTTTTTCTCCCACGAATTTATATCTGCCATTCTGTGCCTTTGAGAAAAGTATAGCACAAGAATATGAACAAATCCACATTATTTCAACAAGTTTGTAGTGCTGTTTTCTCTGGCATATCGCCGCGCTGCTTCCCGCCGTTCCTCGCTGTATGGGGCGGTCAGACGGAAAGAGAACCGCCCCTTGCGGATTTCAAACTCCATGCAGCCCGTTTCGGGGTCTGCGTCGGTCTGGCAGCACTGGTCGGGGTACTGTCCGGCGTAGGCGGCAAGCCGCTTCTTTAAGTCGGTGTTGTGGGTGCGGATATGGATAAGGGGGTCTTTCTCGTCAAACCATATATCGGTGGTCTTTTCTTGCTTCGTAAGCCCTGTTCTCATAAACTCTCCTTTCTGCGCCCCCTGTTACGCAATAGGGGCATTTTTCGGGTGTTTTTCCCGGCTCTTGATTTGGGGAAAATGAGGATTTTCAAATAGAAACCGCCCGGACAGGGAATGGTTCGTCAGGGCTGCTGTTATCGCAAGATTTCTGTTTTTTCCGGCTCTTGACCGTCAGATGCGGATAAACGCGTACTGTCGGCAAGCACCAGTTTGAGCAGCTTGTCGCGGAATGTTTCTGTGCTGCTTTGATTGAAAAACAACTCCGCAACAATGGTCTGCCCGTTCCTCTGGGTCGTGATGATACTGTCGGGGGTCTGTTCTGCCATAGGCGGCTCCTTTCTTTGGGCGCAAAAGAGGGATTTCCCGTAGTTCGGAAAATCCCTCTTGGTTGACGGTTATTCTGTTTTACTGTGTGGGCTGTGCGGCGGCTGCCTGCGCCTTTCTCCTTGCCCGGTATTCCCGCGCTTTCATGCGGTCATACTCCCGCTGCTTTTCAAGGTTTCGCGCCCGGTACTCCCTTGAATACTGCCGGTGGTATGCGCGGCTCTTTTCCTTTTGGGCTTCTTCGATTTCCTCCCGCATTTGCCGGATTTCCTGCTCCGTAGGCTCTGCAAGCTGTGTCACTTCATTCTCAAACTTGCCGATATAATTGAAATATATGCTGATGTGCTGGATTGCGTATCTCGCCCTTTTCTGGTCGCGCTCATGCACTTCAATCCGGCTGATAAACTCGTTGAGAATGGCGGGGGTAAGTTCGGTAAAGGCAGCATGGCGTTCCGTCAGCTTCAAAAACTTCTGCGCCCGTCCTCCCGCGTTCTCATAAGCGGACAGCTGCTCTTGGAGCGTGGCAAGCTCCGCTTTCAGCGCATAGTATTCTTCCGAATACTTCTGCGACATCTGCTCATAACGGTCTTGTGGGATCGTGCCGAGGGCGTTGTCCTCATAGAGCTTATTCAGCACCTTGTCAATCTGTTCAAGGCGCGTCGTGATTTGCGGAATACGCTTCTGCTGTTTCTTGGTCTGGTCGGTCTGCTGCATGACAAGGTTCTTTTTCACTAAGGCTTCAAACTCCGCCCGGTTGCTGATAGAATAGTCCTCGATTTTCTTCAGCACTTCCGCGATGGTCTGCATGAGCAAGTCCGCGTCCATGATGTGCGGGGAATGGCATTTGGGGTTCTTGGCTTTCCCCTTGTGGTACTCGCTGCAAAAAGCAACGTGCCGCTTGCCGCCGTTCCGGTAATCTATGCGAATGTGCATTTTTGAACCGCAGTCTTTACAGAAAAGCAAGCCGGACAGAGGGTGGATTTCCCCGTCCCCGTTGGGGCGTTTGACGGGTGCGTTTTCCAAAATCCGCTGTACGGTTTCAAAATCGCTGCGGCTGATAATCGGCTCATGCACATTTTCTGTGATGTGCCACTGGCTCCGGTCTACATAGTGGTTATGTTTATCCCGGAAATGCTTTGTAGTCTTGAAGTTGACTACATCGCCGCAATACTCCTGCCGTGTGAGGATATTGGTCAAGGTGGCTTTGTTCCACTTGCAGCGGCTATCCTCGTTGAGCGTCTTATTTTTACAGGTTCCCCGCCCCCGGTCTTTCATATAGAAAGTGGGGGTAGGGATTTGCTCGTTTTTCAGATGCACGGCGATTTGGTTGCGGTTCTTCCCGCCGATAAACAGACGGAAAATCAAACGGACAACCGCGGCGGCTTCCTCGTCGATTATCCAAAAATCCTTGTTGTCCGGGTCTTTGACATAGCCGTAAGGGGCTTCGGTGACAATCGGCTTTCCACTCATGCCTTTGGTCTTAATGCCCGTTTTCACTTTCTTGCTGATGTCCTTTGCGTACCACTCCGACATGATATTGATAAAGGGCGCAAACTCCAGCGTGTCGGGCTTCTCGCTGTCTATGCCGTTGTTGACCGCGATAAAGCGCACATTGTTCCGTCTGAATATCTCCATCGCGTTGCCGACTTGGAGATAGTCGCGCCCCCAACGGGTAAGGTCTTTCATAATGCAGACACCGATTTTCCCGTTTTCCACATCGTCCATCATGCGGGAGTAGGCGGAACGGTCAAAAAACCTGCCGCTTTCGTCATCGTCGATGTAGTGCCGGATATTGGTTAGGTGCTGCCCTCTGGCATAGTTCTCCAAAAATATTTTTTGGTTCTGTATGCTGTTGCTCTCGCCGCCGTCCCTGTCCTCGTCGCCCACGGAAAGGCGGGAGTAAAGGGCTGTAATTTTGCTATAATCAGTCATGTGCATAACCTCCTGTGCGTCCATGTATGTGTCATTTACACTTAAAATTATGCACTCCAGCGGGCAGAGCCGTATTCGATGCCCTTGCGGTATTTTTTCGCGTTCTTGCCCTTGACATACACCGCCAGCCGGACAAGGACCGCGCCGAGGATACCGACGCAGATATCCAGCGCATGAAAGCTGGGTGCGGAGCTGACAAAGGCTGTCTGGAAGCCCTGCCCGATATGCAGCAGCTTTTCCGAGGCGTCGAGCCCCGGCGCCAGCCGCACCGCCTGGCAGAGCTTATCAAAGAGATACACAAAGAACAGGTACGGCAGGTTCGGCAGAAGATATTTTTTGAGCTTATCCTTCATCGTTCCACGCTCCGTTCTCTGGTCTTGACCTTCTCGCCGCGCTCCTGCTCCTTATGCTGTGTTTTGGACTGATCCTGCGCCTTTTCCAGCTTGCGCCGGATGGAAGGGGCTTTCTCGCGGCTCAGGTTTTTAGCGGAAAACTCCCGGAAGGCCGCCGTAATGACATCGGCATCCCGGCCCTTGAAGAACACCAGGTAACGGGTATGCTCCCCGGAGGTGTCTTTCTTCAAAGCAAAATCCAGGCCGTACTTCTTCGCCGTGGAAGAAAAGGCCCGGATGTTCTGATCCGTGATCTCGATGTTGGAAACGCCGGTGTTGTGTTTCATAAGCTGCCGGAGCGTCTGCTTGCCGTGCCGGAGCTGGGGATTTTTCTTGTGCTTCTCCATGTCTGCCAGCACCTTCTTCATGGCCTGCTGCAAAAGCTGTGCGGTCATTTTGCTGGCCTCCACACATAGCGCAAGGGTTTTCTGCGTGATTTCTTCCTGCAAGGCGTTCACCTCCGATCTCCGCTGCCGTACAGGTCATGGCTGACAAGGGATGTGCTGGGCACGGATGACCCCGCCGAGGTGCAGAGCGCTTTAAGCGATTGGGACAAGTTCAATACCGTGGCCGAGGAAGCCGCCGCCAAGGGCTACAAGATGCTCTCCGGCTACGATGACGCCTTCCGTGTGTTCTCCAACAATGTTTCTGAGCCGTGGGTCGACGGCACGACCGTCAAGGTAGACCCCAACATTATGGCTTGGGTCGAGCAGACCAAGGATTACACCGACAAGGGCTATAACAACAAGTCTACCCTGTGGAGCGACCAGTGGGCCTCCGATCAGGGTCCGAGCGGTAATGTTTTCGGCTTCTTCTACTCCACTTGGGGCATCAACTTCACCCTGCTGGGCAACTCTCTGGCAACACCTACCGCAGAGGGCGGCAAGGAAGAAGTAGGCAACGGCATCTACGGTGATTACGCTGTCTGCCAGGGTCCTCAGCCCTACTACTGGGGCGGCAGCTGGATCTGCGCCGCAGCCGGCACCGATAATATCCAGACCGTCCGCGATGTCATGCAGAAGCTGACCTGCGATGCCGACATTGCCCTCCAGATCACCAAGGATACGCAGGATTATACCAACTGCCAGTCTGCCATGCAGTCTTTGGCCACGGACCCCACCTACGGCTCCGATTTCCTGGGCGGTCAGAACCACATTGCTCTGTTCTCTGAAGTCGCACCCACCATTGATATGTCCAATGCCGGTCCGTACGATCAGGGCTGCAACGAGACCATCCAGAACTGCTTCCACGATTACTTCAACGGTTCCATTGATTTCGATACGGCCAAGGCAAACTTTGAGGCGCAGATCAAGGTCAAGTATCCCGAGCTGACCAGTGTTGAGTGGCCCCAGTAACGAATAAGCATCGGAAAGGAAGCCCCCTGCCATGAAGAAAAAGAAAAGCGGCGTTGATTATTCCCGATGGGGATATATCTTCCTGGCCCCCTTCTTTATTACCTTTGCGGTGTTTTCGCTGTACCCGCTGGCAACAACCGTCTATTACAGTTTCTTTGAGTATTACCGCAGCGGTCTGAAGGTCATCGGTCCCAATTTTGCAGGTCTAAAAAATTACGCCGCGATGCTCACGGAGCTGCCGCAGTTTTTCGGAAACACCATCATCATGTGGATCATGGGCTTTATCCCCCAGATCGTCATTGCACTGCTGCTTGCGGCATGGATGACAGACCTGCGGCTGCGCCTGAAATTTCAGGGCTTTTTCAAGACGGTCATCTATATGCCCAACCTCATCATGGCATCGGCTTTTGCCATGCTGTTCTTTACGCTGTTCAGCGACAGCGCCACGGGTCCCGTCAACAGCATCTTGCTTACGCTGGGGGTCATCAAAGAGCCGATTCGCTGGCTGACCTATGTCTGGGGAGCCCGCGGTCTGATTGCACTGATGAACTTCCTGATGTGGTTCGGCAACACGACCATCATCCTGATGTCCGCCATCATGGGCGTTGACCCCGGTCTGTACGAGGCTGCGCAGCTGGACGGCTGCACCTCCGGTCAGATGTTCTGGAAAATCACAATGCCGCTGATCCGCCCGCTGCTGATTTATACGCTGATCACCAGCGTGGTCGGCGGTCTGCAGATGTTTGATGTGCCGCAGATCCTGTCCAACGGTCAAGGCAGCCCGAACAAGAGCACCACCACGATCATCATGTACCTGAACCAGCATCTGTTCAGCAAGAACTACGGCACCGCCGGCGCACTGTCCGTGCTGCTGTTCTTGGTCTGCGGTGTCCTCTGCGTGATGATCTACAAGCTGCAGAGCAAGGAGGACTGAGCCATGAAACCGCAAAAAAAATATGTGGATCACAAGCTCCATCTGTACCGTGCAGTAGCGTATACCGTTATGTTCCTGCTGAGCTTTCTGTGTTTGTTTTTCTTCTATATTCTGATCGACAACGCAACCCACAACAACTTTGATATTCAAAAGGGCTTTCAGCTGCTGCCCGGCGGCAGTTTTCTGACCAACCTGAAGAATACCATGAATGATGCCAACGTGCCGGTTCTGAGCGGTCTGCGCAACAGCCTGATTGTGGCAGGATGTTCTGCAGCACTTTCCTGCTACTTCAGCGCGCTGACGGCATACGCAATCTACGCCTACGACTTCAAGTTCAAGAATGCAGCATTTACCATCATCCTGCTCATTATGACGATGCCTATGCAGGTATCGGCGCTGGGTTTCCTTCGCCTGATGGACAATATGCACCTGACCAATACGCTGTGGCCGCTGATTTTGCCCAGCATTGCGGCACCGACTGTGTTCTTTTTCATGAAGCAATACATGGATTCCAGCCTGCCGAAGGAACTGATTGAGGCAGCTCGCATTGATGGCTCCGGCGAGTTCCACACCTTCAATGTGATCATCCTGCCGATCCTGAAGCCCGCTGTCGCGGTGCAGGCCATCTTTTCCTTTGTGGGATCGTGGAACAACTATTTCACCCCGGCGCTGATTATCAGTGATGCCAAGTGGAAAACCGTTCCGATTCTGATTGCCCAGCTGCGCGGTGCGGACTTTCTGAAGTTTGATATGGGCAAGGTCTATATGATGATCGCGCTTGCGATACTTCCGGTCATCATAGTCTATCTGATTCTTTCCAAATACATTGTCCGCGGCATTGCGCTCGGCAGCGTGAAAGGGTAAAATAATACTTACGGAGGTGCAGTGCGCTTGCGCTGCACCTTTTTTGGTGTTTATGCGAAAAAAGAAAACGACAGAAAGAACGGAGGAATACACGATGTCATTTCCGGAAAATTTCGTCTGGGGCGCGGCAACCGCAGCCTATCAGGTCGAGGGCGCAGTGCAGGAGGATGGCAGGGGACTGTCCATCTGGGATACCTTCAGCCATACGCCGGGCAAAACAAAGAACGGTGATACAGGGGACATCGCCTGCGACAGCTATCACCGCTGGGCAGAGGATATTGCACTGCTGAAAGAGATGCATCTGAAGGCGTACCGGTTCTCGATTGCCTGGCCGCGCATCTTCCCGCAGGGCGCGGGACCAGTCAATCCGGCAGGTCTTGCCTGGTATGACCGGCTGGTCGATGCGCTGCTTGCGGCAGGGATCGAGCCTTATGTCACGCTCTACCACTGGGATCTGCCGCAAGCCCTGCAGGACAAGGGCGGCTGGCTGAATGATGATACGGCAAAAGCCTTCGCCGGGTATGCCGCCGCGGTGGCCGCGCACTTTAAGGGGCGGGTGCGGTACTATTTTACCCTCAATGAGCCGCAGTGCAGCGTGGGGCTGGGCTACAGCAGCGGTGTACACGCACCCGGTTTCCGTCTGGATGACGGCTCGGTGTTTACAGCGTGGCACAACACGATCTACGCCCACTGCCTTGCGGCCGATGCGATCCGCAGGGCTGACCCCGATGCCCGGGTCGGCATGGCCCCGACCGGGCGCATCTGCACCCCGGCAACAGACGACCCTGCCGATATTGCGGCGGCCCGCGAGGCAACCTTTGCGCTGGCGGACGGAGACTGGACCTTCACCTATGCCCCGGCACTTGATCCGCTGTGCGGGCGCGGCTGGCCTGTGATCGCGGGCGGTCAGGCCCAGCGTGTGGTGGATGCCATCCCGCAGGAGCAGCTGGATGCTCTGCCGCTGGGCAGGCTGGATTTCATCGGGATGAACATCTACAACTCCGTCATGGTGCGCGCCGGGGCAAACGGCAAGCCGGAATTCTGCCCCCGGGCCGCAGGACATCCGCGCACAGCCATCGGCTGGCCCATCACCCCGGAGTCGATGGAGTGGGGGACACGCTTTATCTGGGAGCGGTACGGTCTGCCCATCTACATCACCGAGAACGGCCTTTCCTGCACCGACAGCATCCATCTGGACGGCAAGGTGCATGACCCTGCGCGCATCGACTTCACCCACCGCTATCTTCTGGCGCTGCGCCGCGCGATTGACAGTGGCGTGGATGTGCGCGGCTATTTCCACTGGTCACTGCTGGATAATTTTGAGTGGAGCGAGGGCTATAACGAGCGCTTTGGTCTGATCTATCTCGATTACGCAACCGGCAAACGAACCCCCAAAGATAGTGCTGCCTGGTACGCCAAGGTGGCCGAAACGAACGGAAAAAATCTGTGAAAAGGCACGGTATGGCCCCTCGCTATGTGTTTGTTTCCTCTAAGAGATGCCCTCTGCGCGCTGATGGTCGTGCTTGCGATCGATGCAGAGAAATGCTCGCGGAATAACCATACCTGACAGGCTGCACACAAAAAATACTCCCTTATTCTGCTGCGCGCGCAGCAGGATAAGGGAGTTTTCTGGTTCGCGAAGCAGCACGCCGGTGTATAAAGACCGTACAGAAAAAGCAGCAGCCCACTGCGGGCTGCTGCTTTGCGGTAAAAGGCGGGCGGTCAGCCCATGACGATCTTGACCTCTACGGTTGAGCCGGCGGGAACAGGGGAAAGGATGTTACCGCTTACAGGCTTGCCGTCCACGGTCATGGCTTTGACGCCCTTTTCCAGATGGTCAGGGTTCTCCACAACGATTTCATAGGTTGCCCCGCGCCAGACACGGCGCAGGGTAAAGCCGTCCATCTCGTGCGGGATGCAGGGATCGATCTTCAGCCCGGCCAGCGTGGGCTGGATGCCCAGGATATACTGGCTCACATCCACAAAGGTCCAGGCCGCCGTGCCGGTCAGCCAGCTGTTTTTTGCTTCGCCAAAGGTGGCGGCGTCGCGGCCAGCCACCATCTGGCTGTAGACATACGGCTCGGTGCGGTGGATCTCACTGATGTCCTCAATGTATGCCGGGCAGGTCTTTTTGTAGATCTCAAACGCGCGGTCACCATGGCCGACTACAGTCTCGGCACAGCTGACCCATGGGTTGTTGTGACAGAAGATGCCTGCGTTCTCCTTGTATCCCGGGGGATAGCTGGAAATTTCGCCCAGTTCGAGATGGTACTTCGTGTAGGCGGGCTGCAGCAGCACAATGCCGTACTTCGTGTCGAGCTTGTCTTTCACGCTCTGCAAAGCGGTCACGGCCTCACCGGTGTCCACACCAATACCCGCCATGACGCACATGCCCTGCGGCTCGATGAAGATCTTGCCTTCCTCGCATTCCTCACCGCCGATCACATGGCCAAAGGCATCGTAGGCGCGGCGGAACCAGCTGCCGTCCCAACCGGCAGTCAGTACGGTATGTTCCATCTCTGCAACCTCGGCGCGCACGGCGGCAGCTTCGTCGGTGTGGCCGGTGCTGTCAAGAATTTCGGCAAACTGGTTGCCGTACTTGACGTACATACCGGCGATGAACACGCTCTCGGCTACAGGACCCTCGCTCGGGCCGGTGGTCTGGAAGCTTTCGCCCGGCTCCTTGCTGAAGCAGTTCAGGTTCAGGCAGTCGTTCCAGTCAGCACGGCCAATCAGCGGCAGACCATGCGGACCCTTGTGGGTGCGCAGATAGCCGAAGCTGCGGCGCAGATGCTCAAGCAGCGGCTGTGCAAGGCTGTGGTCGTTGTCAAAGTCCACCGGTTCGTCCAGAATCGAGTAGTCGCCCGTCTCGCCCAGATAGGCGTACACGGCAGCAATCAGCCATAGCGGGTCATCGTTGAAGCCGGAGCCGATGTCCATGTTGCCTTTTTTCGTCAGCGGCTGGTACTGGTGGTAGGCGCTGCCGTCGGGGAACTGGGTGGCGGCAATGTCCAGAATGCGCTCCCGCGCGCGGGCGGGGATCAGATGCACAAAGCCGAGCAGATCCTGACAGGAATCGCGGAAGCCCATGCCGCGGCCCGTGCCGCTCTCATAATAGCTGGCAGAGCGGCTCATGTTGAAGGTGACCATGCACTGGTACTGGTTCCAGGTATTGACCATGCGGTCGAGCTTTTCATCGCTGCTCTTGACCGAGTAGGTGGACAGCAGGTTGTTCCAGTGGTCGTGCAGCCTGACAAGTGCCGCATCGACCTGCGCATCCGTGGCATAGCGGGCAGCCATCGCCTGGGCGCGGGTCTTATTGATGACGCCGGGCGCGGCCCACTTCTCGTCCTCCGGGTTTTCTATATAGCCCAAAACAAAAATCAGGCTGCGGCTTTCGCCGGGCTGCAGGGTGACATTGACTTGATGCACGCCAACGGGTGCCCAGCCGTGGGCAACAGAGTTGGTGCAACGGCCGTTTTCCACGACCTCGGGATTCGCATTGCTGCGCCATGCGCCTAAAAAGGCGTCCCGGCTCGTGTCAAAGCCGTCAATGGGCGTGTTGACGGTGAACAATGCGTAATGGTTGCGGCGCTCACGGTACTCGGTCTTGTGGTAGATGGTGCTGCCCTCGACCTCAACTTCGCCGGTAGAGAAATTGCGCTGGAAGTTGGTGGAATCGTCCACAGCATTCCAGAGGCAGAACTCCAGATAGCTGAATACAGTAAACGATTTCGGTGCATCACTCTCGTTGGTCAGCACCAGACGGTCGATCTCGCAGTTGTCGCCTACCGGCACAAACAGCTCCAGCTTCGCGGTCAGACTGTTCTTTTTGCCGGTAATGATGCTGTACCCGAGGCCGTGGCGGCACTCATAGCTGTCCAGCTCGGTTTGGGTGGGCTGCCAGCCGGGATTCCAGACGGTATCGCCGTCCTTAATATAGTAATACCGGCCGTTAGAGTCCGCAGGTACGTTATTGTAGCGGTAGCGAGTGATACGCCGCAGCTTGGCATCCCTGTAAAAGCTGTACCCACCGGCCGTGTGGGAAACAAGGCTGAAGAATGCCTCGCTGCCCAGATAGTTGATCCACGGCAGTGGCGTGCGCGGCGTGGTGATGACATATTCGCGTGCGGTATCGGAAAAATGACCGAACTTCATAGAGACCCTCTCCTTACTTATGGAAAGCAGATAAAATCGTGAGTTCAAGTCGAAAACGATTAAGTTGTTACCCTTACAATACCGCGTTTTTCGGATAATTGCAAGGGCTGCGGCTGAATTTAACGATGATTTGGCAGGTTTCACAATTTGTGCGGCCGAAAATTGTAACGAAAAGCGGATGCTACCTATTATTTATAAGGATACTTTCTGGCTGTGGACACCCCAAAAGCAGATGGCAGTCAGGCTTGCAGGCCATTACTGGGTCGGAAAAGGCAGAAGAAGGCGCAAATTATGTCTCTTTTTCAGCGAAACTCCAAACGAAATTACCAAAACAGGTGTTTTGGCTTTTTGCAAATCGCCAAATCGAATCGAAATGCACAAAAAATGCCAAAAAGGCATTGATTTTATGGTTGACATGTTGTATAGTGAAGATGCGAAAACGATTAAGGAAGATGCAAGGAGGCGATATCATGGCATCCATCAAAGACATCGCAAAGGCATGCGGGGTCTCGGTGGCTACCGTGAGCAAGGCGCTGAACGGTCACAACGATATCAGTCAGGCTACCAAAGAAAAGGTACGCGAGGCGGCAAGGCAGATCGGCTACATGCCAAACTCCGCAGCGCGGGCCTTAAAAACGAACCGTACCTATAATCTGGGCGTCCTTTTCGTGGACGAGGCGCAAAGCGGTCTGACGCATGAATTCTTCGCGGCTGTTCTGGACAGCTTCAAACGCCACGCCGAGGGCAGAGGCTATGATATCACCTTTATCAACCACAACATTGGCCACGGACACTCCAGTTACTTAGAGCACTGCCGCTACCGCGGCGTTGACGGCGTGATTGCTGCCTGCATCAAGTTCGATGACCCGGAGGTTATTGAGCTGGCTTACAGCAACCTGCCGGATCGTCTGGATGCCGCCGATGGCGGAGAAGTCATCCGGGAAGAGGATCGCCGTGGGGCGCTGCGGCAATGCCAGCAGCTGACGGGTCGCAGCGGCGCAGCTTTTCGCATCTCGGTAGGT
>OJJE01000137.1_pt1 | contig 40343 bp, 40 predicted proteins | sample 1596091 | NCBI WGS metagenome assembly OJJE01 (sample SAMEA4350129, study PRJEB24818) | metagenome | biome: human; feature: gut; material: faeces | place: Denmark | collected 2013-09 | reverse complement strand
ATAAATTTGTATTAATTGATGCATAAGGTGCAAAAACAGATTTTGGCAACCGGATAATCGTGTGTAAATTGCATTCAGTTAAGAGTTTTTCTTTGATGCGTGTTTTGACACCTTCTCCAAATAATGAACCATCCGGTAATACAACAGCACAACGTCCACCATCTTTCAAAAGCTTCATCATCAAAACTAAAAACAAATCTGCTGTTTCTTTGGTGCGAACATCGGCAGGAAAGTTATTTTCAATACCGTCTTCTTCCATTCCACCAAAAGGAGGATTGGTCAAAATCACATCAACTTTATCTTTTTTTTCATAACTATTTAAGGGTTTGGCAAGGCTACCCGCCAAAAGATGTTGAATATTCGGGACATCTAAGCCATGCAAAATCATATTTGTTGTGCAAAGGATATATGGGAGCTGTTTTTTCTCCCAACCGATAATGCCTTTTTGTAATTTTTGTTCATCATCAGGGGTTTTGACTTGTTGATGTAAATGGTTAACTGCGCAAGCTAAAAATCCACCAGTTCCGCAAGCTGGGTCTAAAACCTTTTCTCCCAACCGAGGATTGGTCATTTCCGCCATAAAAGTTGTTACGGCACGAGGGGTATAAAATTCTCCGGCATTACCCGCAGATTGCAAATCTTTTAAAATCTGTTCATAGATATCACCAAAAACATGACGGTCTTCGGTTGAATTAAAGTCTATCTCATTAATTTTATTGATAATTTGGCGCAAGAGCTGTCCCGACTTCATATAATTAATGGCATCTTCAAATATGGAGCGTACCATATATGCTCTGGGGTTTCCTTCTGTTGGCAAATTTTTTAAGGTGGGAAATAAACGATTGTTCACAAAGTCAAGAAGTTCATCACCTGTTATACCCTCATCATCACTCGCCCAGGATGTCCAGCGATATTCTTCAGGAATTGGGGATTTATAATCATCTTCAAAGAAAGACCAGTTTTCTTCACTGTCTGCAAAAATCTTCAAAAACAGCATCCACGACAGTTGACCGATACGTTGTGCATCGCCATCGACACCGGAATCTTTGCGCATAATATTTTGTATGGTCTTTATGGTTGATGATAAATTTGTCATTTGTTTATTTTCCTGGTTTTGGGCCATTTATTGGTTTTAATTCTGATGTCATTGGAGTTATTTTATTCTTAACATCTTGCGGAGTTTTTGAATTTTCTTTTTTGCTATTGTTGCCGTAAGAGTTTTTTTCTCGACTTTGATTGTCTGCTATTTTTCTTTCACCCTTCATTGGGGTAATTTTTTCACAGCTAACTTTTATTTTAGACATTTTATTTCCTTCACGCTTAAATTAAGTAATTATAAAAACCATAAAATATTCCACTCAGAATAGCAACAATTAAGCATAAGTATATGTTTTCCAGCCAATTAGATATCTGTATTTGAAAATTAGCTTTCCGCTGTAGCTTTTGCTGTTTTTCTTCAATAAAATCTTTTGCGAAGTCTTCCGATGATAATTTACTTGCATAATCGAGATTATCGCAGCCATTGCGAGCAAGAACAAAGGCTAACAAATAAAAGACAATGGCAACGAATGATAATCCTAAAACCGTCAAATAAGTATATTTTAAGTTCATAGATGCTTCAGGCTTGATTAAAAAGTTGAATAAAACAACAAGAAAAGGTGGCATTGCTAATATAATAGCCAATATTGCCTTATCAAAATATTCTTGATTTTTTTGGTAATATTCTCGGAAATTGTTGTGTTGTTGATTTTCATCACTTTCTTGTGTCATATCTTATTCTCCGTAAATAGCCTCAATTAAATCTTTGACCAATTCTTTATATTTTTCATTGCCTCCGACTTTTTTAATAATTTCAACACCTGTTCCGTATTGTGATGTAAAAGGCTCCAGTCTGATAATGGTGCGTTTTTCCAATGCAGAGATACCAATTTCAACATATTTATTCATAATATCGGCAAAAATATCATGACATTCACCGTCTAAATGGTTAAGTACCTCGCTTGCTTTTTCTGCACGTTGCTCTCTGGTTAAAGGTGTTATGCCATAAGTATTGCTTAAGATAATGTCATATACATCAAATTCTTTACCATATTCTTTACGCAGTTCATCTATGAACAAGCCTTCTTCGCTCAGTTTTGCAAGAAATTTGAGTTTTTCTTTTGCTTGCTTCCATGCGATAATAAAATCACTACTGTTGGGAAATCTTCTTAACATAAACCTTTTGCAGAAAGACTTTATATTTTCAGCAATAAGTTTTCCGTTTTCATCAAGATATTGGACATTAACATCAATCACTTCAACATTAACATCATCCACATAATATTTTTTTACAGGGTATTCTTCTATTTCTTTAGCATCATCCCAATCAAAGGTATCATCAATGCCTTCTTCAATTTCGATATCATCAAGTTCACCTTCTCCGGCGGTTTCTTCATCAACATCGGCGCCAAGCTCAAGTTTTACTTCTGTCGGATAGCCGTCAAACTCAGCATCTGCAAACTTTTTGGTGGCATTGCGAAAATCCATGATTGTGAAATAATATTTGCCATAATCCTCATTAATTCGGGTACCACGTCCAATAATTTGCTTAAACTCAGTCATAGAACCAATGGTGCGGTCTAAAACTATCAACTTGCAAGTTTTAGCATCCACTCCTGTTGACATTAAACGAGATGTGACTGCAATTACAGGATATCGACTCTCCAAATCAATGAAATTATCAAGTTCGGCTTTGCCTTGTTGGTCATCTCCCGTGATTTTCATTATGTATTTAGGGTTTTCTTTGACAAATTCTTGAGCCTCTTGGCATAAGGCGTTTCTCATACGGTCAGCGTGGTCAATATTTTCGCAAAACACAATTGCTTTAGCGTAAGGGTCATTTTCACGCTGATATTGCATTATTCTTTTAGCAACCTCTTGTGTTCTCTTGGTTAGAACCAATATTCGGTCGTAGTCTTTTTGCTGATATTCCTTATCTTCAATTTCATTACCGAATTTGTCTTTTTTACCTAATTCAGGTCTCCAGCCCATCAAATCTTTATCAAGACCAATTTTCAAAACTTTGTATGGAGCCAAAAAACCATCACTAATCCCTTGTTTCAAAGAATAAGTATAAAGAGGCTCGCCAAAATATGTTGAAGTGGAAATGTTTGTTTCCTCTCTTGGGGTGGCTGTCATACCAATTTGGGTGGCAGAGCTGAAATAAGTCAAAATATCGTGCCATGCAGAATCTTCCGCAGCAGAGCCTCGGTGACATTCATCAACAACAATCAAATCAAAAAAGTCCCGTGAAAACTCTTTGTATATGTTCTTTTCAGCTTCATTGCCAGTTACCGCTTGATATAAGGAAAGATAAATCTCATAAGCCTTGTCTACCTTGCGATTGGTAATTTTGGTCATAGCTTTACCGAAAGGAGCAAAATCTTGGTTTTTGGTTTGGTCAACCAGAATGTTTCTATCTGCCAAGAAAAGAATACGCTTCTTTTGTTTTGACTTCCATAAACGCCATATAATTTGAAAAGCAGTATAAGTTTTTCCTGTACCGGTTGCCATTACCAATAAAATTCGGTTTTGCCCTTTGGCTATTGCCTCAATAGTTTTATTAATGGCTATGCGCTGGTAATATCTTGGAGAACGACCTGTGCCATCGTCATAATATTCAGAAAAGATTTTACGTTCCTGTTCTTCATCAATATGTTGATTTTGTTTATAACGGTTCCACAATTCATTTGGTGTAGGAAAATCAGCTAAAGAGATTTCCTTTTCTTCACCTGTCAACAAATCGTGTTCATAAAAACCTTTTCCGTTGGAACTGTACACAAAAGGGATATTTAAAGTCTGAGCATAATCAATGGCTTGTTGAATACCAGCACTAACGGTTTTATATCCGGCTTTGGCTTCGACAATGGCTAATGGCAAATTGGGCTTATAAAACAACACATAATCCGCACGTTTAGGCTCACTGCGTTTGATTTCTTTACCTCTAACCATAATACGACCTTTGGTAAAGCTCAATTCTTGGCGAATCTGAGTCTGATTATCCCAACCTTTTGCAAGAATGGAAGGGGTAATTTCAATACGTTTGGTATCTTCTTCCGATAATTTGTTATAAGCCATGGTCTTTTCATCAATTAATTGGATTTGTCTTATATTATATTGCCACTAATCAAAATGCAAGTTTTGATTAAATCATATTACTGCATTTTCCGCGGTGGACAATGCAGGTGTGATAAAAAAACGGTCAATGATACTCAAAAATGAAATGCCATTATTCTCCGGTCAAGAGACGAACGGGAAATGATATGTTTATGTATGCAATAAAATAATTTCGTTACGTATTTTAACAAAACTCGAGTAAAACCAATGGATACAGATGAAAAAATCAAATATGTAAACGAAATATTTTATCTAAAAAAAGAAATTAAAAGGCTCAGAGCGATTTTGAAAAAATATGCCGTACCTGCCAAATATGTCTGCCGATATTGTGGGAAAGAGGCAACTAAGCCTCACGGTGGCAGATGTCCTTACAGCCCTTATCCCAACAAGTGCCACGAATTTATAAGAGCATAAAAAATACCCTGCAACTTTGCTGTTACAGGGTATCTTCGTACTAGTTGTTAAGCATTAAAATTTATATTTAGCGTTTAACAAACCGGTGTGGTCTTGGTAATCTTCACGGAATTTACCTTCATAACCAAGAGAAAGTTCAACATTATCATTGATTTCTGCGGTTAATCCGGCACCAAATTCCATACCGAAGCGGTCTAAGGCCTCACCTTCAACACTATAAGCCGAACCATTGGCCAAAGTTACGATAGAGTTTGTGTCATCGTTCATCAGGTCATAGGTTACGGCAATGCGCGCTTCCGGTTTAATATTCATACCGTTTTCAAGCGTCCAAGTTTTGCTGACTTTAGCACCGATAACACCGGTTAAGATATCGCTATCATTTGCAGATACTCTTTGGTCGGCGGAATCTTTATAGCCGTCTTGGCTGATATGAACATAGCGCAAGCCCATCTCCGGCGTTAAGCCAAAGCCTTTAACCTGCATATCATATCCGGTCATAGCTTGCAAACCAAAGGTTTCGGCATCATAGTCAGACTTAACATTAATTCCGGCAACATTTTTGCTTTCGTCATAATCTGACCAACCGTATGAGGCGATACCGTTAACATACCAATTACTCGGCTTATATTCGCCATAAGCAAAGGCGGTATGTGTATCGACATCCGTATCTCTTTGGAAGCCATCAATATCGGTGTTGGTATAAGCATAACCTAAACCGACTTTGGTGTCTTCCGTTACATATTTTTCAGCACCCATAGCGATACCGTTTGAATCCGCATCAAAGCCATAAGATTTTGAAGTGTCATCAAGTTTAGATTTATTAAACAAGCCTTGAACCCACATTGCGGCACGTTCAAAGATATTATCACCCGAAGACATACCTTCACCACCGGTGGAAATGCTGCCACCGCTCAAACGTGTTCCAATTGCGCCAAAGACTTGATTTGAGGTTTGAGTTTCGTTTTGCTGAACCATTGGCGCAACCTCAGGAGCAACCGCGGTCAAAGCATCTACATAAGCCTTTTGTGAGGCGGCATCAGGTTTACCAGCCAATTCAGCCAAGGCATTGGCAACTTGTCCCGAAGTTGAACCGCTTGGGTTATCTAAAGAAACACCATCCCAAGCCGTTGCCGTGCCGACATTGTTGGCATTACCGCCGGCTTCTGCCGCAATATCAGCCGCTGAGGCCTTTCCGGTAATTTTATATTGGCCGTTTCCTAATTTTTCAAATTCATAACGGCTGTTTTTGCTTAACTCCGCAAAATCTCCGCTGACACTACCATCAAGAATAGTAAAATCTTTTGCTTCACCTTTGCCCAAAACACTGCTGTTTAAGGTTAAATCAAGTTTGGTGCCGATTGTGCTAATATCAATCGTATCGGCTTTAATTTTACCATAACTTCCGTCTTCTTTACCGGCAACCGTGAATTTAAGCGTGGAGTTGTCTTTGAAGGAAACATTGGTCACTTTTACGGTATTGGTACCAATGTCCAAACCTCCGGCAACATTCAAATTGGTGATTGAAGTTGGTTGTTTATCAAAAATCAACGTGCCTTTGTTAACGTTCAAAGAGGCTAATTCTATATTCTCACCCAACAGAGCTTTACTCAAAGAATGGTCTGCCTCAAAGGTTAATTGCGAGCCTTTTATATCGCCATTAATTACAGCATTAGAAGACTTAATGTTCAGATTACCATCGCCTTCAACATTTGCCGCCAAATTACCGGCAATATTAATTGCGCCGGTACCGGTGAGATTGATAGTGGCCTTATCACCTAATACCAAATCTGCATTTTCAACGCTAAAACTCTCATAGGAAGACAATTTTGCGCCCGATGCGATATTGATGACCGCATTATCGGAAACATTAATCTTTCCTTCGGAAGATATTTCCGCAGAATTGCTATTAACATTAATGGTCGCATTGGAAATATTAATATTTCCCGGAGTTTCCGGTTTGGGGAGCGGTGTATAATCATCAGGGTTAAGCAAGTCATAAAATGTGTCAATCGATGCTTCGCGACCATTCATATTAATTGTACCGCCAGAGATATTAATATCTTTAGCCGCCCAAAGGGTTAAATCTTGGTCGCCTGAGCCATTGTTCATATTGATGGTTCCGCTCGTCATTGTAATACCTTCTTTTATGGCATTTAATGACTTGCCGTTCATATCAATTGAGGCATCGGCTATTGTGATGTTTCCTTGCGCTGCGACATCATCATTGATGCTGACTTTTCCGTTAAGCGTTAAATCATTGGTTTGCATAAATTTATTAACATTTAATCCCGCTCCTTGAGCAACCTTCACATTGCCTAAAAGACCTTCCGAAGGTTTATCATATGTCAAGGTTCCTTTATCAACGCTCAAAGAGGCTAAATTGGAAATACCGCCCGAGATAGCTTGGCTCAAAGAATGGTCAGCTTCAAAGGTTAAATGAGAGCCAGAGACATTGCCGCTAATATTTGAGGCCGAATTTTGGAATGAGATATTTCCATTGCCGGAAATATTTGTATTCAACTGTCCGGACAAATCTATCTGAGCATCTTCACCGGACATAGTTATATCACCGGAAGTTAAACTTGCATTGTCGCTGACTGTTAGGGTTCCGTTCGTAAAATCAATATTTCCCGTGATGCGGTTGTTTCCGGTTGCCGTAATTTGCGCCCCTTCTCCATTGATTATCACCTTGGAAGCGTTGCCCTCAACTTCTTGGTCATTGTTGCTATTGATGAGTAGGGCTGAATTTTCATTTAAGAGTAAGTTGCCTCCGGTTATATTGACATTACCGCTGTTTTCTTTCCGCATTTCAATATAGGCATCTTTATTCAAAGTAATATCTCCACCGGAAATATTAATATCTCCGCTTGTCTCTGTATCATTGCCTTTGTAGATGCGTGAATTTGTTAACTCGATGGTGCCGCCATTCAAGTTTATGTCTGAACTGTCCGACTTAACGAAAATTCCGGTATCGGCGCTGCCGTTAACCGATGTAGCGGTCAGCTTTCCGCCTTCCATCGTAAAACTTTTGGCGATTATGCCGCTTTCCGTGTCTCCGGAAATTGCAATTTCGCCTCCGGCTTGAATGGTTACATTGTCTTTATTTAGGATTTGGTTTTCAATACTTTCCGGCGCACTGACTGTCCAATCTTCAGCGCGGGCATTCGATGCACTCACCAGTGCAACCAATGCTGTTGTCATTAATAAAGATTTTTTCATATGATTAAACTTCCTTTTCTTTAATTGCAATTAAAAGAAAACCACCTGTTTAAGGTGGTCGGAGAGTTCATCAATCATATCGTGTAAAATGATTCTCTTAGCCTTTAAAGTCAAACAACTTCTGAACATACGCCAAAAGCTCCCCGACCAAAAGAGTTTTACCAATTTTAATCGGGGATATATTTACTGTCAGCTTCAATTACTAGCTAACAATATGACGATGTTATATCCTAACACCGTACACGATAAGAGCCGATGAAAGCCCCGAACCATCTCTGGTTCTGATTACGGAGTATTCCCCCATAACTGAGTTTATATTATAAACCAAGGTCTTAATTTGCAATTAAAATCATGAAGCTGTGCGAAAAATATTTTATTTTGTGCGTTTTCCTTATCCGCCAACGCAAATATGGTTGTTTTATGATAAATTTATCGTCAAAATCAACTCCTACACTCAAAACGAAGGGTAAGAAATTTATAGTATAGAATAGGCTGAAAAAAAACACAGCCTATTCTATAAAAATTATTTGATGGTAAAAAATTTAGTTTTGCGTGATTTTATTTACTCCAAATTCTATAAGAGCCTTTTTTATACGAGATGTTGTTTTTTTACCGATAACACCATCTTCTTTTAATTGTGGCAAAGATGTGTCTTCCCGATAAAGACTGTTAAGCCTATTTTGCAATGTTTTCACATCATTCTTAGATGTATATTCTGCTATTTTATCAAATCCTTGCTTTAAAGGAAGTTTGTCTTTAGTTGTAAGTTCAATCAGGGTGTCCGGTATTGAATGTTTTGCTGAAGGAGATATATTTTTTCCGGAGGCATCTTGTTTAATAGCATCTGTTCCATAATAAAAATCAAACCAATCTTTTTGTTTCTTTTGCAATTGTTCTTTTAATTCTCGGTCAGACGTTTTGTATCCTGAATAAATCATACTATTTTTTATTTCAGCTTCTGTAATTTGTGAAGGGTGTTTATATAAAATATCTTCTTCTGCGTTATTGTTTTGATTTATATCTTGGATTAATTTTTGTTTTTGGTTAAGTTTTTCAAGTTGTTTTTTATAATAAGGTTCATATGTCTCCTTAGATTTTAATATCTGTTCAATACGTTCATCTTCTCCTTCATTCAATGGTTTAACGTCAAACGGATTTAATGCCGTTGAGTTAGAGAATTCATCGATGGTATCACTATGCTCTCTGGCTTCTTTTTTGACAATTGCTTTAGTAATTTTTTTTCCTGCTGTTAATAAAATATTTGATAAATTTACCATGAGGTTTCCTTTCAATAAAAAAAAACTCTACACTTGTGTGTAGAGCTGAAATTAGTAAAATATATGCTTAGAAGATAAATATAAAATATAAAAAACATAAAATAAAATATAGCACTGAAAAATAAATAACACTATATTTCTTATTGATGTTCCCGAGTTTTCTTATTAGGGGATAAATAAGATATGTTACCATATAAATAAAGGAAGGCCAGCCAAAAACATAATTTTTAGGGCCTGAAATCCCATTAAATATAAGTAAGGCCAAAGAGCTTAGTATAATATACCCACACAAAAAACGCAGAAATTTTACAATTTGTTCTTTCATATTTCCTCTCCGGCAAAATAATAGATTAACTTACTATGTGATTTCTTAATATTTTGTATATTTAGATACACTAATAGCAAGTGGCTTTTTTCTTATAGCAAAATTAAATACAATTTTCAAGTTACAAGTGAATATATCAACAACTTTTAGGAAAAATTTCTCATATCACCCTAATAATAAAAGTTATTAGCAGAATAAATACTCCGTTAATCCTTGATATTCCTTATTGACAGCGAATTTGTGCTAATATATTTTATTAGCAGTGCTAATGAAAACTGCTAATAACTTTGAGGTTTACACCCCAGACGATATTGAGATAAGTTATTGATTTTACACAAAACAAGGTTTTATGGGTTGGTATTGACGCATCCAGCCACCCCAGCTAATCAAAATGAGTATCCAGTACTTTTCAATGGCTTTTTCCTTAGAATAAGCCTTCAAATGCGGCGGTAGATGTCCTTACAGCTCTTATCCCCAAAAATGCCACGAATTTATAAAAGCATAAAAGATACCCTGCAACCGACAAGCCGCAGGGCATTTGACATTTTTATTTATTTTAAAGTTTTCTCCAACCTAAAAACTTATCATTGTCATCGAACTCACATTCATAAGTTTGCCTGCGCTCTGTGTTGGGATAAAAAACCAATTTTTTTACGTTATTAGTTTTTAGTACATCAGAGTAGATTATTGGAGTAAATCTAACTTTACCCTTTGAAATATGAAGAAAATATTTTTTTAAATCTACACAAAATCGTCTAAAAAAAGAACTCAGAGATTCTGCACAATTCCCAAAGTAATTTGCCTCTTTATCACAGTAGAATTCTGTGTTGATATTATTTTGGGCATATTCCCAAAATTTTCTAATCAATGAATTCTTTTTTTGCTTTAGTGGAACATAAAATTTTTCCTCAATTCCATTCAATTCCACAACAAAGTTCCAATTTACGGTATCAACATAGGCTTTAATTGTCCAACTACTTTCAGCAACAGGTTTGAGCTCAAAATATTCCGGTTGTAAAATATCAATGGAATAGCGGCAGAATTTTTGTTTATACATTATCCAATTTTCACGGTTGTCGAATAATATATTTGCCTTGGCGACTTGTTGGATTTTGATGATGTTTGCATTTTCTAACGCGTTTAATTCATCATAAATCATTCGATTATTAATTTCTGAGGACAGTTCTTTTATATCCTTTGTTCTTAACTGTATATTATTATAACAGTTAAAACGAATTTTCGTGGCAATATGCAGTTTAATTATGTTTTGAATATCAATCATTTGTGCCTCCTGTACATAGTAGGATTCGACAAAATCTCAGGGCCTCCGAAACAAATAAGATACAAAAAAAAGTACCTTAAAACTTCATCACTGAAGCCCCAAGATACTAGTTTCGGTCCGGATATTTTTTTGACAGACTACTCGCTAAGCACTAGCAACGCACAAGAGTCACCGAGAAAACCTCAGAAAATTCCAGGTATCTTATTTCTAAGATACAATTATAGTATACCTCATTTAAGGTGTCTTGTCAACTATATTAAGCATTTGTAATCGTTTGATATTGAATGTTATTTTGCATAAATTTTTCAACGAGAATATATGTTTCCATTGTTGGTTTATAATACTCTGGAGAAAGTAAAAGTTCGAAATTCATCGCGTTAGTATCACCATTTCAAACGGCAGGTATTTAAACTGCCGTTTTTCTTTTATAAATCAGTTGTTTAACTGAGTTCGATTAAAAAACGTGTTTGGGGAGAAGTTTCTGAACTCGTTTATATAAAAAGCTTTACATTTGTTTTGGGGTATTTATAATCATGGCAAAATTATATGATTATGTTTAACAATTTTAAATTTTTATTATGGGAACAAATATGATTGATAGATGCCTTGCAAAAGTAGAGGCGGGAAATGTGGTCAAGCGCTATATTTGTGAAGAATTGTTGTTTTTTTATACCTTATGGGAAAAAAAGAAGCACACGTCTGGATGGTTTAAAGGTGCATTTGGAAGAAAACGAGAGAATGTTTGGTTCTTGTTTAAAATTTGTTCTTCAAGTTATGTCGCTAATAGTCAGGATAATCTTTTTCAGATATTTAATGACTGGAAGTATAAAGAAGCTTTGAGAAACTTTCGCAGAACAGAGTTATCTTTTTTATGTGAACCGCATCCTGTGAAGTTAGGTGGTTATAATTGTTCCAACCCTTGTATTTATGGGGCAAAGTTTAAATGGGACGAGGCTGATTTGGATTTTAGCTGGGCGTCATTGGAAACTATCGTGAAAGTAATCGAAACTTCGGAAATGCTGTCAGCCTATGCTGCAATGATTAAAATTTGTGTTCAGAAGTTTATGGAAGATGATGACTATTTTAATACAAAACATCCGGTTCCTTCAGAGTGTTTCAACGGTTCAACTGTTGGCTTTTGGGATATGTAAGGTCGGAAAGCGGTAATTTGTATATCAGGTTTTATCAATAAAAAAATCCTCTGTTTTACAGAGGATTTTTTTATTGATGTTTATCTTATCCAGTTGATGTCTTCTTTTACGACTTTGGCCGGGTTTCCCGCGATCATCAGGTTATTTTCCGGAAATTTTTTGACGACGACACTTCCGGCGCCGATTATACAGTCAGAGCCGATTTCCGAGTTTTTAAGAATTATTGCGCGCATTCCGATCCAGACGTGGTCTCCGATTATTACTTGTTGAGGATGGTTGGTAATTTCTCCGGATTTGTTTATGATGTCATGCGCATCGTTGTCACGGATTGTAACGTCGGAAGCCAGCATGCAATCTTTGCCGAGGATTATTTTGCCGCCTTTTGAACAGAGGAAAGCTTTGTTTATCATGGAAGTATTCTGTCCGATTTTGACGTAACCTCCGTCCAGTATTTTTACCATGGAGTTTTTGATATAATTTTTGGAGCCTTCAAAAATGAAAGTTCCGCAGTTTCCTTCAATCCAGACGCTAAAGTCGGTGAAATCCGTCGGGGTATTGATGATGACTTTGTTGCAATTGCCGATTATGGTCAACTCAAGTCCTTTAATCTTTTTTATTTTTTTACCGTTTTCATCAAGAAAGGTGATTTCATTATTTTGGCCGTGTACCTTCATCGGGCGATCCTTTGTGTGAATTTTATTCTAAATCATTTTATATGAATGTTTGTAAAAAGCAGATTAATAATAAAAAAGATTATTTTCTTTTAGAAAAAATTATATTGAAAGCATATACATTATATATTATAATGTAAAGCAGTAAAATGCTTTTGAAAGGCGGTATAATATGTCAGCAGCTAATTTTGCTTTTATAGCAGTTGTAAATATGATGCTTCAACAGAGAAGAGCGGCGGAGGAACGTGCTCGTAGAGAAGCGAAAGAGCGTGCCAGGATAGAGCAGGAAACGGCTGAATATAACCGAATAAAAGAAAGTGCGTTGAAAAAGGCATCTGAGCCGGAAAAAGTTCTGGCAACTTATTCTAACGGGCAAGTTAAAGAGAAAAACGCATACGGTTATCATTATGAATATTATGAAGACGGCAAGACAAAAAGTGTTACGAATGTTACCGGTACGATACAGGAATATGACGAGGAAGGAACGTTAAGACGGGAGTTTATTCCCTATGGCGGTGAATATATCTATGATTCATTGGGGCGTCTTATTAAGGAAAAAGACTCTTTGGGAGCAAAAGAATATTTTTACTATGGTGACAGTCATTGCAAAGAACATGTGATAGTTAAAGACGAAACAGACGAAATAACCTCATATCGGCATCTGACAAAAGAAGGCAGGGACAACACGGAAGACTATTTGCACAGATTGGAGAAGATAAAACGTTTAAAGGATATTGTGGCAAAAAAATATGGCCGAGAAGAAGACAAAGACGGAAATGTTTCGTATGATATGACGAAAGACACTTCAAAAGGGAGCGTTTTAACTTTTAAAGACAGAATGTTGGCAAGAGTAAAAGAGGCATTTGAAAAATAAATACTATTTGTAAATTTTGAGGCAGACTGAACAAAACGGTTTGTCGGAATATCGGAACGGCACCTTGTTAAAGGTGCCGTTTAAAAATGATAAATTCATCTGAATTAATAGTTCAGCCAGATTATCTTGTTTTTTTGTTTCTTATTTGCTTTGAATACCTTATAGGAAAGGAAAAGCAACAGAATGCTCCAGCAGGCATAAAAAACAATGCCGCCGATGACCAGAGGATGTTCAAGTTTTTGAAATTTGGCGGCCGCATAGAAAAGGAGTATTGTGTTGGCAGCCAGCGGCCATAAATAAAAGCACATTATCCATCGAATGATGTTTTGATGTGTTTTGTAAGCGGCTATTGCTTCTTCGGTTTCTGCATACAAATAAGCATGTTGCTTTTCGTAAATGTCAATTATCGGATAGCGGCTTTCCTGCGGGGGTATGCCAAATCGAATTTGAAACAGGTCAATTGCCTGATTAATCGCTTGTTGTTCCATAATGATATTTTTTAATGGTTAGACATAATACTTTATTATCGGTGTTATTTATAGAATATATTTGTTTTTTTATCAAGGGTAATGGTGATGTGGCGGCTGTTTGGATTATACGGTTATAATTTTGATGATTTTTGAGCCGGTGAAAATATTCTTTACTGTAAATCGTAATTGTTTATGATGTTCGGAAAGGGAGAAAACGGACGAGACCGTTAGTTTGCGGATTTTGACGGGAGGAGAATAACATGTTTTATAAAACAGATTATAATTCGCCGGTCGGCAATATCACTTTGGGAGCCGACGGAGAACATATTGTGGGGTTATGGATAAAAGGGCAAAAATATTTTGCCGATACGGTCAAGGAAAAAATGTTTCAAAATGATGATTTACCGGTGTTTCAGAAGGCGAAGAACTGGCTGGACAGGTATTTTCGCGGCGAAAAACCGGAAATTTCCGAACTGCCGCTGGCTCCGAAGGGCGGGGAGTTCAGGCAGATGGTTTGGAAGATTCTTTGTGAAATTCCTTCGGGACAGGTGTGGACCTACGGCGGGATAGCCGCGATAATTGCTGCAAGAACGGGAAAGAAAACAATGTCAGCGCAGGCTGTCGGCGGTGCCGTCGGGCATAATCCGATTTCAATTATCATTCCCTGTCACCGGGTAGTAGGCAGCAACGGCAGTTTAACGGGATATGCCGGCGGTTTGGAAACCAAAATCAAATTGTTGGAGCTCGAAGGCGTTGATATGTCCGGCCTGTTTCGCCCACAAAAGGGGACCGCTTTATAGGCTGCGGGTATTGAGCCGCGAATATCTTACAGGCTTTTATTGACAAAATTTAAAAGATTGACTGTTGCTGAAAATTCGAATATACAAGTGATAAACAATTATTATCATGAGTGAAAGTATTATTTATTTGTCTAATTAACACTTATTCAGATGAACACAAATTTATCTAAATTTGATTTAATCGCCTCAATGATGAAGCGGTTAGATGTCAGTCCGAGTGCTCTGACGATGAACTGGCTGCAAGAGCAAGTGCTGTCTTTTGCCTGTTTGGCCCGGAGTTCGCATCAAGACGAGCCGGAACAGCGTTTAGTCGGAACTTTTGTTTCTTTGGAGCTGCTTCCTGCGGCTGCCGGACATGCTGTTTTGTTACCGCGGGAGGAAGAGGTTGCTTCAAGTTCCGCAGAGGTACAGGTGCCGCAGATTTTCGGTTCTCAGAACAAAGAGGCGGAACAAAAGCTTTCGGCCGATGATCCTTCCGGAAAAAATGTTTTCTATGACGGAGACTGGGGCGAGCCGGGCAGAGAGTTTGAGCTCAATGCCGAGACAGTCTTTTCGGTCAGATGCGGTATGTTTGCCTATGTGCAGGGGGCGAAAGTTATTATCAGCCCAAACCCCTTGTCTCAAAAACAACTGCGGGGACAAAATCTTGTTCCTGCGGGAGTGCTTTTTGACCGGCAGGAAGACAAGCTGCTGGCCTTAAGGGTTTGCGAACCGCGCAGCGGATACGGAAGAGCTTTGAAAAAGCTGCCGTCCGGCTGTCGTTTCCCGTGTCATGAAGACTGTGAAAAGATGTTTGTTTATCAGGAGCTTCTGCATGAGGCGTTCAGAAAACAGCATATCAATTTCAGAGGCATGGAAAAGTTTTTCTATGAGGCACAGGATTGTCCGAAAACGACAGCCTGTATTTTCAACCTGAAACAGGGAACGACGGAAAAGCTGCCGGCAAAATCTGCCGTGTCGGGTTCATATTGCGTGAGGGTACTTAATATCAATTAAAATCAAAAAAAAAGATATGGAGCAGAGAAATTTATCCGACGCCGTGCTGATAAACGACATGGCGCAAAAGCTTGGGATATCTCCTTTAGATATTTTTATGAACTGGATAACGACCGGGGAAATAAAAAATATAACCGTCAGCATTGCCTATAAAAACGGTGATGTGGTAAAGGCTGATTTAATGCAGTCTGTTTCGCAGCCGGAAGAAAAACGGCATGTGCCGGAGCTTTCGGAATCGGAAGAAAAAGTTCCCGAAATGGAAACTGACAGTTTGCCGCCTTCTACCGGGAAAGATGACGAGGAGGAGAAAAAGCCGGAAACTGTTTCCGAAGGTGTATGTTCCTGTCCGCGGGAAACGTCGTTTACCCGGGGTACGATTTTGATTAAGCCCTCTCAGGTTAAGAATGTGACTGTTGGGGCGTATGTTTATACCACGGGGGATATTCTTCCGCTTCACAGGGCTTTGCCGGGTGTGAACATTCGGGGAATTATTCTGTCCCATTCCGAGGATAGAATTACGCTTCTGAAGTATGTCGGTGCAGATTTTACGTCATTCGAAGCGTGTGCCAAGATTAAGGACGGGTGGCGCTTTCTTACGTTTCAAGAATGTATAAAGCTTGTTAAATACAGAGAGAAACTGAATATCAGATTGGCTGAGATGAAAAGAAAGCAAATCGATAATTCCCTCTTGATTCTTTATCAGGATGAAAGGAAAGAGCTACTTGGCTTTCAGGTGTCAACACGAAAGGTGAAGAAAACACTGACCTGCAAACTTACGGCAGAAGACAGGGCTTTTGCCCTCTATATGGCGAAAGATTTGAAAATCGTCTGAATTTATCAAAAAAAAGCACCCGTTAGGGTGCTTTTTTTTGCATAAATTTTGCGGAAGCTGAGTTTGAGGCCGGTTTCTGGTGTCGGTCAGTTTTTCTTTATTTGTTCGAAAAGCTCGTGTTCAAAGGACTGCCTGGCAACGTTTATCCAGAGGCGGGTTTCAGGATAGCCCAGCGTCCGCATCTGTTGCAGAAGATGTTCGAAAAGATTGTTGACTTTGTTGTTTTGTTCCAGAAAATGCCGCTGGGAGAGGTTGTTTTTAATCATAGTCAGTCCTTAGTCAGAGATGTTGTTTCCTTTGTTTTTTGATAATCAGCAGTTTCATTTTTTCTTCCGGAGGAAGGACCCATTCTCCTTTCTGCTGAAGCAGAATAGGCGGAATTTTGTTTCTTTCGGCTGCGGTAATCGGAGTGCTTTCATTTACTTTTTTCATGACCGGAACCAGATCAAGTCCGCGATATTTTAAAATCTTTCCGCCGCAGATGCGGGTGAAGTTCTGTTTGCTCCAATATTTTTCGAGCTGAGGTTCGCAGAACAGGTAAATGTTTTCAATTCCCTGAGTTTTGCAGTATTCAATGCCTGCTTTGACGATGTTTACGGCAACGCCTTTTTTGCGATATTCGGGCATAACGGCCAAACGTTCAAATTTGGCATCTTTGCCGTCCTTGAGTACCCGCATGATGCCGATGGGTTCGTTGGTGTCGTCAAGCGCCAGCATGTGAGTGCGGTTGCTTAATTCATGTTCGTCGAATTCCATATTGTAACGGTGGCCGTGCTCACCGATAAATATAATGCCCCTGATGACCATAACTTTCATAAAATCATCTAATGTTCTGGCAACTGTAACTTTCATTTCTTCTCCATTTTGTTTTTTGTTGCAATAAACCGGCTATGGGCTATAGTATTTACAAAAATTTCTAATTTAGAAGAAGCTTAATTAACATAACAGGTATGCCCCTATGGATATAACCCGCAAGAAATCGCTCATCGCTCCGCTTACTTATCTGAAGGCGACGATAGATCTCGGAAGCTATACAAAAGCCGCAGAATACTTGGGAACGACGGAATCTCGCCTTTCTAAAGAAATCAAGGCTTTCGAGAAAACCATGAAGACAAAACTGCTATCTCGTTGTTCCCGCGGCATGACGCCCACGCACGAAGGGATGGAAATTTACAAACAGGCGGAACGTCTGGATACCCTGTTTTATGAGTTGGAAAATTATTCTCTGGCAGAGCACAGCATTTCCGGCCATTTGAAAATATCCATGACAGACGGAATCGGAATTTATATAATGCCGCATTTGGTGGAATTCCATGAACTCTATCCGAAAGTTTGTGTCGATGTGATCTCGAATCACAACGAGGTTAATCTGAAAGCCAGAAAAGCGGACATTGCAATCGTTTATCAGTATCCGCAGAAAGACAATTCGCTGGTGGTTAAGGAATATAAGCGGGAATTCGGGCTGTTTGCTTCCATTCCCTATATCAAAAAGTACGGGATGCCGAAGAATATTGACGATCTGCTGGCTAATTATGACCTGTGCAACCGACGTGAATATAATGAAAATTGGGAGGAATGGCGGCAAATGATGGCAGAGGCAAAGAAACCGGTCGCCCATTTCGATTCGTCCAATTTGCTGATTCAGGCGACGGATTTTGGGTTGGCCGCTTCTTTGCAGCCGCTGCAATATGGCTTGCAGCGGGAGAACTGGGTCTATCTGGACTTGGGACTCCGGCTGCATCATTCCTGCTGGGTCGTTTCCCATTATGATGACAGAAATACCGAAAAGATTAAGAAAATGCTGGATTTTATTCATCATGTGATGGTCAAGATATAATTTTGCAGCCGAAGGCAAAAACTTTTTGCATTTCGGCTTGTCTTTGCCGTATATTGAGGGAAAAGCGGTTTAATCGGCGGGGAAAGGGTAATGCATGATATTTGGAATCCCTGGCACGGCTGTGTGAAAAAAAGCGAAGGCTGCGCAAACTGTTATATGTATTTTCTCGACAAGCAGCGCGGGCAGGACGGCAGCCGGGTTTACAAGGTTAAGAATAATTTTAACTATCCTTTGCAGAAGGACAAAAACGGCAATTATAAAATTCAGAGCGGCGAACATATCCGTGTCTGTATGACGTCTGATTTTTTTGTGGAGGAGGCAGATGCCTGGCGCTCTGAGGCCTGGGCAATGATGAAACAGCGTCCTGACGTGGTTTTCTTTCTGCTGACCAAGCGGCCGGAACGGGTGAGCGCCTGTCTGCCGGCGGATTGGGGCGAAGGCTGGGAGAATATTTTTTTCAATGTGACCTGTGAAAATCAACGGCGGGCTGACGAACGGGTGCCGTTGCTGCTGCGTTTGCCGTTTAAGCATAAAGGAATTATGGCAGCTCCGTTTATCGGAGCCGTGAGCCTTAAAGATTATCTGTCTTCGGGGCAGATTGAGCAGGTTATTGCCGGCGGGGAGAATTATGACGGTTCGCGGCCGTTGAAATATGAGTGGGTGCGGCAGTTATATCAGGAATGTGCTGCGGCCGATGTCCGTTTCTGCTTTATCGAAACCGGAACCAATTTTGAGAAGGACGGCAAGGTTTATCATCTGCCGGACAAATCTTTGCAGAGTCGGATGGCCTACAAATCAGGGCTGCAGCATCCGGGAAAGGAAATAAAATTCAAGTTGCAGCGCCCGGAAGGGAAAAGTTTGTTTGACGAGCCGATTGTTTATCATAAAAAATTTCGCGAAAGATGCAGCAGCTGCGGCAGCCGGCTGATTTGCAACGGCTGTTCCGACTGCGGCATGTGTGACCGCCGAAGGGCATAAAAAAAGTCCTTCCGTTCGGAGAAGGACTTAAAACTTCTAAATCAACCGTTTTATTTGCTGCAAGGAGAAACAATCTCGGACAGAGAGAGAACACCCAACAGATAGTCATTGGTGCAGACTTTTTGTCCGCCGATGGTGCCGCGGGTGCCGGTGCAGGCAGACAAAGCGAACAATACAGCAAGAATAGCTAATTTTTTCATTTTACAGTCCTTTCGATAGTTAGTCTTACATTATGTCAGCCATAATGTGGAACCATGCTACAAGCAGAGAGAATAAAAAGCAACCTTAAAAAGACAAGCGGAAGATAAGTACAAAAAAATTCCTCCGAGCCTTACGGCAAGGAGGAATTTTTTTTCAGGTTTTCCGGGGCTTTAGAGCTCCAAAGCGGTGCGCGGTGTGGTGAAATTGCCTTTCTTTAACATTTGTTGAATGTGTTCGTTAAAGTTGCAGCTGCCGTCAGCGTGGTAGAGGCTGTCGAGCGGCAGGGCACGATAAGAGAACATCGGCAAATCCAGCAGGTCGTCAATTTGCAGCTGATTGTTCCAGAGCAGTTTCAGCATGTAGAAATACTGGGTCGGTTCTTCGCCGACTTTGCGTATTTCGCCGTTTTTCTTCTGAAGCAGCAGCCATTTTCCCGCAGCATCGAAATCTCCTTCGTTTACCTTTTGGAGGAAGGTTGAACGCGGAAATCCGTTTTTGCCCATGCGCATGGCAACCAAAGTTACTACGGCCATTTGCTGCTCGGAAAGTTTCACGTCCGCCGACAGGTTATCAACAACCAAGGGTTTCCAGTCTTCGGCAACAACTTGAATGGCCTGTTCATAAGTCATTCCCGTGAAGTTGAAGTCTTTAACCGGTTGGTTATTGATGAATTTGAAACCTACCAGTGCCCGCGGGCAGTCCTTTGAGACCGTGGTTTGAACGCCGTCCAAATAAGCTCTGGCGACAATCACCCGGTCAAAGGAGTTGTCATAAACCTGAGCGGGAGCAGCAGACGGTCCGTCCGCATTGTTTTTTGAAGTGCAGCTTCTCCAAGTCAGAATGCCGCCAAGCAGCAATAACAACAAGATAAGCAGCCACATCCAGTTTCGTCTGCGGTCAGATGTCGCGGTTTGCGGATCTTCTGCCGGTTTGGCTTTTTTGCGGAACAGGCCTTTGAGCCAAATCCAGAAAGCCAGCAACAGGAGGCCCAGTCCGCAGATGACCGGCCAGAGTTTGCGTCCCAGCCAGCAAATGCCCTGCCAGAGATTTTTTCCCAGCCAACATGCGCTTTGCCACAATGCTTTGCCGAGGTAGTAGAGAACGGCAAACGGCAGAATGATGATGAACAGGATTAGTTTCAGCAGGGTTTTGAGGTTGTAGCGAAGGATAATTTCGCCTTTGAACCATTTTTCGCTTGGGTTGAAGATAAAACTTTTCATGATTTTTTTTGTTTTTGATTGTTATTATTAGTTAATTTCTTTAGAATAAAATTATATTTTATTATTCCGGCAGAACATAACTATAATCTGAAACAAACTTCAAATCATAACCATGAAAACCTTCCAAAATAATAAAACATATTCTTATTGCAATGCAAACAGCATATCATATTTTTTTACGTTTTTCAATAAAATATTGATAATTTTGTCTAAATTATTCGGGCTTGTCTCCGGCAGGCCGAGTGAAGTGTGTTTGCGGGCAGGGAGACGGAAAGACAGAAATGGAAAATTATATTGAATACGGTTATGTCGGGCTGGCGGTTATTTCTTTTCTGGCGGCGACAATTCTTCCGGTCGGCTCGGAGGTGTTTTTTATGGCGATGATTGCGGCAGGATACCCTGCCGGTTGGTGTTTATGGTGGGCTTCGCTGGGCAATACGCTGGGCGGAATGACTAATTATTATCTCGGGCGTTTGGGCAAAACCGAGTGGCTGGAGAAGCATTTAAAGTTCAGTGCGGCAAAAATGGCGGGGGTGCAGGAGCAGCTGCGCTATAAAGGGGCGTTAAGCGCTTTTTTCAGTTTTTTGCCGGCAGTCGGGGACGTTATTCCCTTTGTGCTCGGCTATATGCGGGCAAGCGGCAGTGTGACGGCGGCGGCAATGTTTGCCGGAAAACTGGCCCGTTATGCTCTGCTGGTCTGGGGAACGCGGCTGGGAATGGACATTTTTCAAAGCTGAGTTCTATTTAACGGTTTACTTTTAGCGGTTAATATGTCTAGAATAACCTGTTTGTCATGACTTGCCCGGGAGAAAAAATTGCGGTTTGTTTGCGGAGTATCGGATGAGACGGCGCTTCGGCTTTTGAAGTGGAGCGAATTTTTTCTGATGTTTATGCTGATTATTCCGGTGGCAGTTTTGCTGTATCAGGATAAAGGAATAACGCTGGGCGATTTCTTTTTGATTCAGGGGTTGTTCAGAATTGCGGCGTTTGCATTGGAAATTCCCAGCGGGTATGTTTCCGACGTTTTCAGCCGGAGAAAGGTTTTGTTCATCGGAGCGCTTATCTGGCTGGCCGGAAATGTCGGGTTGTATTTTGCCTATGGCTTTTGGCAGATTGCTTTGTGCGAAATGTCTTTTGGCTTTGCCGCGGCCTTATTTTCCGGAACCAAAGAGGCTTATGCTTATGATTTGTTGAAGAGGATGAAACGGGAAAAGCAGTTTTTGCAAGAAAACGGCAGTATTGCGACTTATGCTTCGACGGCAAGTTTTACCGCGACGATAGCCGGCGGTATTCTTTATCCTGTTTTGGGCAACGGTATTATTGCGGTTGAAACGGTTGCCGCTCTGCTGGCCGTGATTTGTACCTTTTTGTTGCCGGAGCTGAAAGAAGTGCGGCGGAAAATTGCACCGGAAAGCAGCCCGATGCAGGATGTGGCAAAAATAGTCAAAATGTCGGTTAAGCATCCGGAAATAAATCTGTTTATGTTGTTTCCGGCATTGTTCGGGGCTTTTACCATTGTTTTGCTGTGGATTCTGCAGCCGACGATGGAGGATGCCGGTGTGGCGGTTGCTTTGTTTGGTTTTTTTGTGGGGCTTAATCAGTTTTCGCGAATTCTTTTCTCAAAGTTTGCCCATTCGGCTTATGAGCGGTTGGGAATCCGAAAAATACTCTTTTTGTCCGTGGCAGCGGTGGTCACGGCTGTTGCAGCCGTGTATGGGGCTTTGCTGGTTAAAAATATGGCTTTTGTTTATTTATGCTGTGCGGTTATTGCCGTGGTGGCGGCCATGCAGAAAATGTATGCGCTGGTTTTCAGCTCGCTGATTCATCATCGTACCGCTTCTTCTGAGCGGGGCACGGTTATTTCCGTCAGTTCAATGTATGCGACAATGATACAGGGCGGAATGCTTATGCTGATGAAACCGCTGTTGGACGGTTGGGGAATTTATTGGACAATGCTGGTTACGCTGCTGCTGTTTGCCACAATTTGGTATCCGTTGCAGAAAATTCTCAAGATTGAGGGGATTTAGTTTCAAAAGCGGCAGGTTAAGCCGCTTTTCTTTTTAGTTGATTTTTGGCTGAAAAGTGATAAGAAAAAATCATTAACCAATTATTTTTTTGAGATTATGGAAGTTATTAATGACAACAAGTGTGTGGCTCAAGGAGCTGCGGCTTGGCAGGAAAAAGAGACTCGCGAACAGGTTATGAGGGATTTGGAAAGCGTTCACGGATATGTGGATTCGTATTTTCAGATTAACGGTTATGTTTATGTCTGGGCAATTCAGGAATTGCCGCATACCCGGGCAATCGAAATTGCCGAAAGAGGAAATCATGATGAAATCATGTTTATGATTCACCAGTACGGAAAGGCAAACTGTCCGCCGGAGAAAAGAAGCTTTCTGCGGGAGATTCGCAATTGTATTTTGCCGGAGAAAGTACAGGTTATCATTGCGCAGCGAAATAATCCCGAGGAAATGAACGCTTATTGTTCTTATCAGGGATTTGACAAGTTGGCCCAGGGCGTTATTCTGGATCGCGGCGACCATAGCGAGCTTATGCGCTATATGGAGCGTCACGGTTTTGATGCCCTGCATCAGCGGCAGCTGCGTAAACGTGGCAATGCGGAAGAGATAAATCTGCATATTCGCAAGCACGGTTGGGCAGATGAACTGCTGGAAGAAATGTTTGACGGCCTTGGAAAAGGAAATCAGGAAAGTCTGCGGGAATATCATACTTATATTTCTCTGCGGGAGCTTCCGGTCAAATATCAGCATCGGATGCTGAGGGAGGTTTTGACACCGGAGTTTCAGGCTTACGTTGACAAATACGGATTGTGGAAAGATACGCACGCTGATTTGGCAGAGTATCGTCTGATGTCCGAAGTCCGCTATTATCTGGCCCGGCATCCGTATTTGGATTATGGTGGGGCTTCTGTTTTGGCCCGGAAAGGTACGCATGAGGATAAAATGTTTTATCTTGATTGTCCGTATTGCGACATAAACGGCTTTTTGTGGGCGATGTTCAAAGTACGGCCGCTGGATTATGAGGCTCTGACATCCTGTTTTTTGAGAATATCCTGTCCTTTTGATGAAAAGAAAGAGGATATTGAGTTGATGAAAAACGGTTCCCATGAGGAAGTGATGAAAAGAATCGCGGTCGGAAAGCTTGGCAACCGGGCGCTGACGGCTTTGTTCTTCCGCAATAACCGGAAAGAATTCGAAACTTATCTGGACAAGTGGGAAAAATAGTTTTTGTGTATTGAATATAACGGCCCCGGAGAAATCCGGGGTTTATTTTTGTTTTCGGCTGATTTATATTATAAAGCAAAGAGGAGGAAATATGGCAGTCGGATGGACAGATGACGATGCCGTTCTGGATCAAATTCAGGATACGGTGAATGATGAAATTCATCGGGCAAGGCGAAACGTTCCGCAAGGGGAAAGCCTGCTTTATTGCGAGGAATGCGGTGAAGAAATTCCCGAGGCACGGCGTAAAGCCATGCCCGGCGTGCGTCTCTGCGTGGATTGTCAGGAAGAAGCCGACAAGCAAAATAGGGCTGTCAGCCTGTATAACCGCCGCGGCAGCAAAGACAGCCAGTTAAGGTGAATTCGGAAATAAAAAACCCGGCGGTGAGGCCGGGTTGAAAAACGGTTAATAATTTTTTTAATCCAAATCGTCCAGAATGGATTTGGTTTTGTTGGGATTGTTCTTGTACAAGAACTTGGCGAGAGAAGCCATTTCGGCTTTTGTCCTTGACCAGCGGTAATCATCCGGAGCGTCGTAGTCTTCCAGATTTTGCAGAAAAACGGCCAGTTCGAATTTGTTTCCGCAGACGGGAGCAAAACCCTGAAGCGACTCTCCTCTGGTCCAGATAACGACGTCGAACTCTCGGAAAATCGGCAGGTCGGCCAATTTGAGCTGCTGACAGCTTTTTTCCCGGTGGTCGCGAAGCTGAACGGTGAGATGATTGCCCCTGCGCATGGATACATATTGAAAACCGAATTCTTCTCCGGTGTCGGCAATCAGTTTGTTGCCTTCCATAGCGGGACCGAAACGAAAGTTTTTCAACTGAGCTTCTTCACCCCATCCGGAAAAATCGTCGATGAAAACGAATTTTCCACTCTCATTGATAAAAGCCATCAATTCTGACGGCAAAGCTAAATTTTTCATAATTTATATAAATTAATTGGTTTGTCTGAAATAAAACATATCACATTTTGCAAAAGGACGCAATAGACAAAATTGTAAAAGTTTTGTTAAAAATTATAACCTGTCATGCAGCGAGGGGCTTGTTGCCGGCGGGATTTTGTGATATATTAAGGGCAGATTTTGTGACAGCGGAGAGAAAATGACAGGTCAGAGTTTACAGCTTAAATTGGAAGCCTTGGTTAACAAAGTGGCTTCGGTGCGGGTTATTGCCAATGTGGAGCTGGCGCAGGAGCAGCTTGAGGCCTTGCAGGTGTTGCGCAATCATTGTTTGAATCAGGCTTTGGATGATGCGGAAGTGCGGCGTGATCCGCGCAAACTGCGTTATAAAACGGCGCAGGAACTCAAATATTCGCTGGTGGCGATTTGTCTGGCGCAGGCTTTGACTAATCCGGCGCGGCGGCAGGCAGAGAATAAAGAGTATTTTATGAATAATATTCAGGTGGCAACGGCTGACAGAGACTGGGACCGGATTGATTTCGGCATGGCCGGAGCCGATAATGTGCGAGAGGCAATTTTTCCGGAAATCATTAATGACTGGATGATTTATCGGGACAAGAACGGTATGGGTATCAAGACATTGATTGACACCAAGACCAATTTAGTCGGGTTGCCCGATTTCAGCCGGGGAGGCGATCCCGTTTATGAATTTGCCCGTTTTCATCGCAAATATACCGAAAAAGAGCATCGGCAGCAGGAGCAGAGCCGGCTGGCCGCACAGGATGCTTTCCGCAATGCGATGGTGCAGCAGGTGGCGGTGGAGATGACCAAACAGCAAATGCTGGAGGGAAGAAATCCGATGGAACTGATAGATATGCTGTTTGCGCCGAACGGAAAGTATGCTCCGAAGCAGGTTCCTTCAAATCAGATAGACCGTCAGGTGGAACGGAATATTACGCGCCTGCTGGAATACGACAATGACGGAAATTCCCGTGAGAGATAAAAAGAGCTTCCTGAAAAGGAAGCTCTTTTTATTGTTTCAGAATGAATGGTCTCTTAACAGCAATGTCCTGCAAATGATGTTAAAGTCCCGATACAAGGACAGCCTGCGGATGTAATAGAGGTCATTCTTGATGACCTGTCCGGGATTTGTGTTGCGGGGAACGTTAAGCTGTGCGAGTCCGGTTATGCCGGGCCGGACAACCAGCCGCAGAAAACCCTTGTAGTAAGAGGAAAATTCCCGATAGACTTCTGCCGGAAATGGTCTGGGGCCGACGATGCTCATATCGCCGATCAGCACGTTAAAGAACTGCGGAAATTCATCAAGATGTGTTTTGCGCAGAAATCTGCCGACCGGGGTTACTCTGCTGTCATTTTTTCGTACAGGTTCAGCTCCGGGATTTGTGTACATGGTGCGAAACTTGTAACAGTCAAACAGTTCGGCATACAGCCCTAATCTTTTTTGTGTAAAGAATATCGGGCCGGAAGACGTCAGTTTTATCAGCGGTGCCGCAATCAGGAAAATGAGCGGGAAGACAGTCAACAAGACAGCCAGTGAAACGATGATGTCAAACAGGCGTTTGCAGACAGCTCCGAATAGGGAAGCGGGAAAGTGATACCGAACTTCCTGCGGCAGCGAATAAATGTAACAATTGCGGTAATCCAGCAATTTCTGTTCGTGCTCGGCCGTCATCTCGATGAGAAGAACAGCGGCAAGGATAAATAATAACTCCATGGCTTAAAAATTATTTGAAATTTATAATAATGATCTATTAGACAAAATAGTGCCTTTTTCAGGCAAAAAAGTCAAGACGTTTTCCATAAAAAAACCACGTCTCTGCCGCATGGTTTAAAGAAGCGAAACAGTTAAATTTCAATCGGAGAGCAAAAGCGGAAGTTAGAGGCTGTAATTCTTAAAACAGGCTGGTTCTACTACCGGATAGCGTTCGAATCCGTTCAAATTGTAGTGCCACCATTCGTGCGGAATCGGTTCAAACCCGTGGCGGCACATCAGATCTTTGAGCAGGGCGCGGTTGGCCAAAGCGGCCGGAGAAGCCTGCAAATAATCGTGACGGGCTCGGATAAGATTTTCACGGAAAGGGGCTTCATTGCCCTGTTGCAAAGCCTGAAAAATTTCCGGCGTGTAGGCATCAACGGCGGTAGGGGATTCAAGATTTTTGCCGTCCAAATCGGTCAGGCAGACGTCAACCGCGGTGCCGTGGCAATGGTTGGAAAGCTGATAATTGGCTGCAAACAGGCCCGGAATGGCAACTTTTTTCAGCATAATCGTATGAGCCAGCGGCGGACGATAGGCATCGCAAATTCTCATTTTCAGCCGCATGGCTTCCAGTTCGGGTACCAGGTTCAGCAGTCGGCCGTAAAGTGCGGTACGGACGAAAGCCCGGTTGCCCAGGCCGATTTCCCGGTAGGCGGCACAGCCGGACATATTGTTCGCGCGGGCGTACATCAGGTCAATGATGAAATGCGGGTCTTTTATTTCGACCAACCCGGCGTCGTGAAGCTGTTGTTCTAGGCTTTTTGAATCCATCTTCCGTTTTCTTCCTGCTGCCAGTAATAAGTTTCCATTCCGGCAGCTTTAAATTCTTTCCACAGACCGCGGGATTGTTCAACCGCAGTTTCAAGATTGCCGTCGAAGATATTGAAAATACGTTCATAAGCGCCGGCATCATCTGCGCTGACGGCGGCTCCGTCGACCAAAAAAAGGAGGGCGGCGTGGTTGGGGTTGTCGTTGTCGGAGCTTAGCCAAATCGGCTGCAGTTCGGCAAAGCCGTCTTTTTTGCTTCCGTGGGGAATGAAGGAGGTGTCGTCAAAGGTCCATAAGTGCGAGTTGATGAATTCGACGCGCATTTCGTTGCCGACTTTGATTTTGATGTTTTTTCCGGTTGAATAGGCTTTTTCCAGCAATTTGGGCAAGACCTGTTCCAGTGTTTGTTTTTGCAGGTGGTAAAAATCTACTCTAGTCATGGCTCATTAACTTTACGGCTACAAAGTGAAGGGCTTCCTGTCCCTGAATGGCCAGTAAGACCGGACGGTTGTTTTCGCGCCGGGCATCGTTGACATATTCATGAAACGCGCTTTCGCCGATGATGTTGCGTTTGTCGATTTTAACGATAATATCGCCGATTTTGATGCCTTTGCGTGATGCATCGGAATTGGGCAGAATATCAGTGACGACCACTCCCGATGTTGACGGGGCCAGTTTGTAACGTTCGGCCAGTTCGGGAGAAATTTCCTTGACGGTAAAGCCGATGATATTCAGGCTTTCGCCGTTATCCGGCGTTTCTGCGGCGTCTGAAGCTGTTTCTTTGGCTGCGGAAAGCGGCGTTTCTTCCGGCATCAGTTCTATCGGAACGGTGAGGGTTTGTTTTTGTCCGCTGCGCCATATCTCAATCGGGGCCGGTGTGCCGATTTTGGTTTCGGCAATCAGGCGGGAAAGATTTTTGGTGTTGTCAATCGGCTGACGGTTGAAACTTAAGACGATGTCACCGGCCTGAAGACCTGCTTTTTGTGCCGGTCCCTGTTCGGTTACCCCGGAGACGACCACGCCCTGATTGGCGCTGATACCCAGGCTGTCGGCGATTTCCGGCGTGTTGGGCTGAATTTTAATGCCAATCCAGCCGCGTTTGACTTCGCCGTGTTCTTTCAGCTGACTGATAACCCATCCGGCCAAATTGGCGGGAATGGCAAAGCCGACGCCCTGACTTGCGCCGGTGGTCGAAAAAATGGCGCTGCTGATGCCGATGACTTCACCTTGCAGATTAAACATCGGGCCGCCGGAGTTGCCCTGGTTAATAGAAGCATCGGTTTGGATAAAACTGTCGTAGGGGCCGGATTCAATATCCCGTGATTTGGCTGAAACAATGCCGGCGGTAACACTGCTGCCGAGGCCGAAAGGATTGCCGATGGCCAAAACCCAGTCGCCGACGCGAATCTTGTCCGAATCGCCGAATTTAACCGCATTTAAGGGGCGTTTCGTTTCGATTTTAATCAGAGCCAGGTCGGTTTTGGGATCTTTGCCGATGACTCTGGCTTCGGTTTTGGTGTTGTCCGAGAGGGTGATGCTGATGCTTTCGGCTTTGTCAACCACGTGGTTGTTAGTGATGATGTAGCCGTTTCCGTCTATGATAAAACCGGAACCGAGAGATTCCGACAAGGGCGTGTTCCCTTCGCCGTTTTCCGTTTCGCTTTGACTGAAGCTGGAAATATTGACCACGCTCGGGGTCAGTTTTTCTGCCAGGTCGGCAAAGGAGGGAAACTGCGCCCCGGCTTCACCGCTGAAGCCGAGGGACGCAATGAAAAAAGCAAACAGAACCGGTTTTATCCGCATCAGGCTTATTTCCTTTTCGGGGCGGAATTTCCGAAGTATTCAAAAAATTCGGAGTCCGGAGACAAGACCAAAGAAGCGTTGCCGTCAGCCAAGGCGTTTTTGTAGGCTTCCAGCGAACGGTAGAAGGCGTAAAACTGCGGGTCGAGGTTGGCTGCGTCATTCCAGATTTTAATGGCCTGTTCGTCACCCTGACCGCGGGTAATCTGCGCCTGTTTTTCAGCTTCGGCGATGATGATGGTGCGTTCTTTTTCGGCTTTGGCGCGAATCTGCTGTGCCTGCTGCTGCCCCTGAGCGCGGAATTCTTTGGCATCGCGTTCGCGTTCGGTTTTCATGCGGGCGTTAATCGCCTGCAGAACCTGAAGCGGCAAATCTGCCCGGCGGATACGCACGTCAGCAACGCTGACGCCGATTTGGGCGGCATCGCTTTTGACAGCCGAACTGATGTCGCTCATAATCTGGGTTCGTTTCTGGGAGAGCAGTTCCGGCAGAGTAATGCGGCCGAGAATTTTACGGACGGAAGAATTGACGATTTCCGCCAGTTTGCCGCGGGCCTGCTCTTCGGTGCGGACGGTCTTGTAAAAACGCAGCGGATCAACGATTTTATAGCGGGTGAAACTGTCAACGTCGAGACGTTTTTTGTCATTAAGGACGATTTCCTGTGCCGGCGGGTCAAGGTTTAACAAACGCGTGTCGTAAATGACCACGTTTTGAATAAACGGCACTTTGAATTTCAGTCCCGGTTCCTTGACCAGGCGCATCGGTTCGCCGAACTGGAGGACAATCGCCTGTTCCGGCTGGGCGACGATATAAACGGAATTGGCACCGACAAACAAAACGACAGCCAGAACCGCCAGAAGATAATATTTGTAACGATTAAACATGGGCATTCTCCTATTTCTCGGTTGCAACGGTTGACGTATTGGTGTTCAGCGGCAGCAGGGGCAGCACGTTGTTGCCTTTGGCCGACTGGTCGAGAATAATCTTGTTTGATTTGTTCAGGACGTTTTCCATCGTTTCGAGATACAGGCGTTTGCTGGTAACTTCTTTGCCCTGTTTATAGGCGTTATAGACCGAGATAAAACGTTCGGCGTCACCTTTGGCTTTGTTAACCACGGCTTCTTTGTAAGCCTGAGCGTTTTGCAGGCGCTGGGAGGCTTCGCCGCGAGCCTTGGGCAGAATTTCGTTGCGATAGGCTTCGGCCTCGTTTTTGAAACGTTCCATATCCGCTTTGGCGCGCTGAACTTCGTTGAAGGCATCGACAACCTGTTTGGGCGGATCGGCCTTTTGCAGTTTGACACGGACGATTTCTATGCCGGAGCCGAATTCGTCAAGCACTTTCTGCAGTTCGGCCTTGGTTTCGTCTTCAACTTTGCCGCGGTCGCCGGTGATAATCGGCTGCATTTCCGACTGTCCGACAATTTCGCGCAGAACCGACTGGGCGGCGACCTGAACGGTGATGTCCGGGCTGCGCATGTTGAAGAGGTAGTCTTTGGCATTTTTGATGCGCCAGACAACAGTCAGGTTAATGTCAACGATGTTTTCGTCGCCGGTCAGCATGTGGCTTTCGGTGAAAGAGTTGCTGCCGCTGCTGTAAGCGGCTTCGCCGATGGTGATGCTTCTTTCCTGAGTGATGCTGACTTTTTCGACGCTTTCAATCGGGTAGGGCAGATGGTAGTGCAGGCCGGCATCGGTCGTGTAGACATAAGCGCCGAAACGCAGAACGACGCCCTGTTCGCTGGGCTGAATTTGATAAAAGCCTGAAAGCAGCCAAATAACCAGCAGCGCAAGAAGCGCCCAGCGGATTTTGAAATCAAATCCGTCGTCTTTTTTTATGCGCTCCAGCACGCTGAAATCGACGACTTTGGGACTGTTTAAGGTTTCTTCATTGTCGCCCCAGGGGTTTGCATTGTCATTGTTTCCCCATGGTCCTTGATTTTTTGCCATATTTTGCACCTCTGTCTATTTTATTAATTGCTTTGTTCTCATATATAATATAAATATCAGCTAAAAACAATTGATGATAAAACTATCAACAGGCAGAGGAGCGCATTATGGAAAGTGAAATCAGCCGGATTGCCGGCGAATATTTCAATGCCGCAGATATTGAAAGCGTTAAAGTCAATGATAAACGGATTATCGTAACTTTACGGAACGGCAATGAAAATTCCGATAAAGACGAGGCGCTGAAGCAGCGGTTGTCAGCGTTGGCCGGGGAACGCAGAATTTCGGTGATTCATACCGGTGAAAAGGCAGCCCCGTCGCTGAAACCTGAGGAAGAAAAATGGCTGGTTCCGGGCGTGAAGAAGATTATTGCCGTGGCTTCGGGAAAAGGCGGGGTCGGTAAATCGACAACTTCGGTCAATCTGGCTTTGGCTTTAGCCCAAACCGGACTTAAAACGGCTTTGTTTGATGCCGATATTTACGGGCCGTCGGTTCCGACGATGCTGGGATATGAGGGGGTGGTACCGGTGTCTTATGACGGCAAAACTTTTGAACCGTTTCAATATCTGGGCATTAAGTCGATGTCCATCGGTACGCTGATTGACAAGGATGTTCCGTTGATTTGGCGCGGGGCCAAAGCCTGCGGGGCCATTCAGCAGCTTTTGACCGAGGTTAACTGGGGCGGAACGGATGTGCTGGTTATCGATATGCCGCCGGGAACCGGAGATATTCAGATTACGTTGTCGCAGAAACTGGATTTTGCCGGTGCGGTTATTGTTTCTACCCCGCAGGATATTGCACTGATTGATGCGGTAAAAGGCGTTAATATGTTCAAAAAAGTTAATGTGCCGATTTTGGGCATTGTGGAAAATATGAGCTATTATATTTGCGAGCATTGCGGTGCCCGGGCGGATATTTTCGGCCATGAGGGTGCCCGTAAGACGGCAGAGAAACTGGGAGAGACTTTTTTGGGCGAAATTCCGCTGCATATTGCCATCCGCGAAAACTCGGATGCGGGAACACCGGTGGTTTACTCCATGCCGGGCAGTGCTTATGCCAATGCTTATTTGGCTGTTGCCCGTCAGATTAAAGAAAAACTCGGCTTTTGATTTTGTCGGAGTATGAAAAAACAGCCTCGGTTACCGAGGCTGTTTTTTTTAGTTTCCGGCAAAGGGAACAAAATATAATTGTACGTTGTCTGCGTCAATATTAATGCTGTCGCCGGATGCGACCATCAGAAAGAAAGTAGTTCCCTGTTTTTGAAGTCCGGTAATGGAACCAATTTTTGTACCGTTAACGGTGACGAATGCACCATATTTATTAATGTCAAAAAATTTGCCAAAGATAAATCCGCTTGATGAGGGATAAAAGCTTCCTTTGCTGACAGTTCTTTTTCCTGACCAATTGGGTTTAAATTGTTTGATGACATCTGCTTTTTTAGTGCAGTTAAAATATGATGTGTTAAAGGGGCACTTCATCGGGGTGTTGACACAGTCTGAAGTTGAGCCGGTATAAGTATACCCGAGGCTTGAGCATGAAGGCTGAACGGCACATTGGGCTTTGGCATAGAGGGGAGCGAGAGAGGTCCAAAGAGCGGCGGCAAAAAAGATGATAGGTTTCATAGATATTCTCCATAATAACGGTTAGATAACAAAATCAGAGTTTGATCCAGCATTTCATCCAGGCGCAGTCTGAAATATTGGTATAGCCGGATTTGCAAACCCAGCTCCGGCATTTTGAGGCACAGTCATCATAATGCTCGGAGCAATAGCTGTTTTGCGGCAGCGCAACGTCTTCTCTCTTGTGGCAGTTGTCGGGATAGGGTGTTTTGCAGACGGAAGCGCAGGGAGCCGGATAATATTCTTTGCATCCCCAGGGGCCGTTGTTGTCCTCGGGGCAGACGCAAGCAGCATATCTGGTGCCGTTGTCGTCGGAGCAGGCCTCACCTTTAATCCTGGGTGCGTCACAGGAGGCAAAAGGATACTGCGCGGTGTCACAGTAACAGCGGTGTTTGCCGCCGCAGACGTCGGTACTGAGGGTACGCGGTGAAGAACAGCTTGCCGGAGTGTAAATGTAAGCGGCATCGCAGCATTTATCATAAATCTTGTCGTTATAAGGACAGGCGCGGTTAAACAGGCCGGAAGCACAGGATGAGACGGCAAACCCCAGCCGTTGGCAATAATCGTTGGAAGGGTCGTCAAAATTCTGTTTTCCGAAATCGTTGAAAGTAAGGCCTTGGTCTCCGACGATAAAATGAACGGCAGCGAGTTTGTAGGATGGCAGACGGAGATTTCCGTCTGCCGTTGATACGGCTTCAAGACTTTGGCTTTGATTCGTATCTATGAGGCTGGTGTCTGATAAGAGGAACTTTCCGGAAAAGTCGTATTCGACGGAACCGGCGTTAACGGGAGCCGCGGTTAAACATACGGCGCAGCCCAAACCAAGAACAGCTTTCATCATACACCTCTCTATAACTGAAACCATACCTCTTACAGTATGTTATAATTATATTATTGTATTAATATTTAATGAGAGATAAACTTTGTTCTCGCTAAAACGGGTAAATATTTGGATATAAAAAAAAGCCCCTCTTTCGAGGGGCTTTGTCGACGGTTAAAAATACTGAATGTATAAATAAGCCGTTGCTAAGGCGACGCTTCCCAGCATGACCGGGATTGACCAGAGCAGGAAACGCATGAAGTGTATCGGGTGCCCTTCGCGCTGAGCCATACCGGCAACGATGACGTTGGCGGAAGCGCCGATAAGGGTTCCGTTGCCGCCGAAGCAGGCGCCCAGAGACAGGGCCCACCAGACCGGCATCATTGCCTCACGCCCGCCCATGTCAACTTCCATTGATTTAATCATCGGAATCATGGTGGCGACGAAGGGAATATTGTCAATAGCGCTGGAGAGAATGGCTGATGTCCAGACAATCAGCAAAGTAGCCTTTTTTATGCTGCCATCGGTGAAATCAACAAACATCTGTCCCAGCATTTTGAGAACGCCGGTTTCTTCCAGGCCGTAAACGATGACGAACAAGCCGGAAAAGAAGAAGATGGTTGTCCAGTCGACAACGCCGAAAATGGCCTCGATTTTATGGTCACGTTCGCTGTGCGCATTGCCGAAAGTGTAAAGCAAAAGCAGGACGGCAGCGCCGAAAATGGCTATTGTTCCGTTGGCAATGTGCAGGTGTTCTGCCGAGATAAAGCCGCCGATAACCATGAACAAAACGATGAGCGATTTAATCAGCAGCGATTTGTCGGTAATCGAATCTCCGGCACGGATTTTCATAACTTCAACCTGGTGGCGGAGCGTGGTTTGAATACGCTTGTGGTAAACCAGGTCAAAAGCCAGGATTAAGACGGCCATGGTGATGACGACAACCGGAGTCAATTCTTTAACAAAATCCATAAATGACAGATTTAAGGAAGAACCGATTAAAATATTCGGAGGATCGCCGATCAGGGTTGCGGTGCCGCCGATGTTGGAGGCAAAAATCTCAAGCAGCAGGTACGGGTAGGGGTTGATATTGAGTTTTTGGGTAATTTTAAAAGTCACCGGCGCAATCAGCAGAACGGTGGTGACATTGTCCAGAAAAGCCGAAAATACGGCCGTTACGACGGCCAGCACGAGTAACAGTCCGCGCGGATTGGCTTTAACTCTCTGAACACCCCAGATGGCCACATATTGGAACATGCCGGATTTTTCCGAAATGCCGACAATGGTCATCATTCCGACCAGCAGGGAGATGGTATTGAAGTCGATTCCCTGCAGGGCGGTTGCCTGGGTTAAGATTCCACTGAAAATCATGACGCAGGCACCCAGAAGGGCGACAACGGCGCGGTTCAGTTTTTCAGTGAATAAGATGATGTAGCAAACGACGACAATGGCCGTTGCGATAACTTTCGGATCAAACCCCCAAATCAAATTGGCGGCCTGAGCAAGGTTTTCAGCCTGCATAGTTCTTATTCCTTATATGATTAATATTACTTACAATACGTTATATAAAACAAAAGCTCCTAATTTTGCGTTAAAATCAGGAGCTTGGTTCGGCGGAATGTTCCGGTTACATAAAGTGGCGGATGTGCAGGTAAAGTGCAGCAATGCCGACACTGATCAGCATAACCGGCAGCGACCAGATCAGGAAGCGCATGAAGTGAATCGGTTCACCGTGGCGCTGCGACATACCGGCGACAATAACGTTGGCCGAAGCGGCAATCAGTGAGCCGTTGCCGCCGTAGCAGGCACCCAGAGACAGCGCCCACCAAACCGGCATCATTGCTTCACGGCCGCCCATGTCTGCCTCAATGGTTTTAACCAGAGGAATCATGGTGGCGACAAAAGGAATGTTGTCGATGGCGGTTGAGACCAATGCGGAAACCCAAACAATCAGCATGGTTGTTTTTTCAATGCTGCCTTCGGTAAATTCGGTGAATTTGTGGCCGAGGAGTTCAAGCACGCCGGCTTCTTCCAAGCCGTAAACAATGGCAAACAGTCCGGCGAAAAAGAAAATGGTTGTCCAGTCCACCAGGTTGAAAGCCGATTCAATTTTACGGTCGCGTTCGGAATGAGCGTTGCCGAAAGTATAAAGCAGCATCATGACGGCAGCGCCGAACATGGCGATGGTTCCGTTGGCGACATGGATATGTTCGGCGGCGATGAAACCGGCGATGACTGCGAACAGGACAAACAGCGACTTCTTCAGCAAAGTCCAATCGGTTATGGCGTCTATGGCTTTGATTTTCATAACTTCAGCCTGATTGCGGAGGCTGGTTTTCAGCTTGCGTCCGTAAACAAAGTCAAAGGCCAGAATCAAAACCAGCATGGTAACGGCGACAACCGGCGTCAGTTCATTGACAAAGTCCATGAAAGACAAATTGAGTGCAGAGCCGATGAGAATGTTCGGCGGATCGCCGATGAGCGTGGCTGTTCCGCCGATGTTGGAGGCAAAGATTTCCATAATCAGGTACGGATAGGGATTGACCTTAAGTTTTTCGGTGATTTGGAAAGTTACCGGCACAATCAGCAGAACGGTGGTAACGTTGTCCAGCAAGGCGGAAAAAACGGCGGTAATCAGCCCCAGCGTGAACAGCAGGCTGCGGGGATTGGCGCGGGTGCGGTGTACGGCCCAGACGGCCACATATTGAAACATGCCCGATTTTTCGGCAATGCCGACGATTATCATCATTCCTGTCAGCAGGGCAAGGGTGTTGAAGTCGATGCCGGCAATGGCGGTTTCCTGTGTCAGAACGCCGGCAAAAATCATAATGCAGGCGCCGACCAGCGCAACAACGGCGCGATTGAGCTTTTCGGTAAATAAAATCAGGTAGCTGATAATCAGAATTGCCGAAGCGACCAGTTTGGCATCCCAGTTGAAAATAACGGCGGAGGCGCTGTGTAAGTCTTCAAGAAGCATTATTTATCTCCAGAGGGGTTAGTATTCAAAATAAATACAGCTTGAATTTTAACCGCATTTATCGGCTGTTTAAATAATTTATTATTCCGTAAAGCGTATTCAACTCCTGTTCGGTGAGTTGGTTACGGATGAATATGTTGCGGAGATTAATAATCATTCTCTCGCGTTTTTCTTCAATGCGGAAATTTCCACAGTTATCTAATTTAGCTTCAAAGTGCTTAAGAAATTGTAAAACTTTTTCTTTGTCGGCAGGAGTGGTCTTGTTGGTAACCAAGCGGGCCTGAGGAGGATTAATTTGCCGCTTGTACCATTCATAGCCGACGAGCAGAACCGCCTGTGACAAATTCAGCGAACAATGTTCGGGGTTGAGGGGAATTTCGATGATTGCGTCAGCCAGACAGACGTCGTCATTATGCAGGCCGGTTCTTTCCGGTCCGAACAAGATGCCGCATTTGATTGAGGTCTGTTGCGCTTCGGTGATTTGAGCGGCGGCAAAGTCAGCCGCTTCGACCGGTTTAATCATATCGCGGCGGCGGGCCGTGGTCGCATATATCTGCTGCAAGTCGGCAACAGCGGCTTCAACCGAGGCATAAATTTTGGCGTTGCGGAGAATTTTGTCTGCTCCGGAAGATGCGGCGACTGCCTTGGGAGACAGATGGTCTTCCCGGGGATTAACCAGCCGCAAATGATAAAGCCCGCAATTCATCATCGCGCGGGCCGTCATTCCGACATTTTCGGCGAGCTGAGGCTCGACCAGAATGATAACGGGTTGATTGGGCAGCATTGCTTTCCTGTTTGTCAGTTTTCCAGATGTACCGGGCCGCCGAGTTCGGTATTGACGTTTCTTTTGAGGAAATATTTCATATCCGTTTCATCGTTTGCGTCAATCGGCTCGGGTTCTTCGTAAGTTTGTTTATTAATCCGCTTGTAGCGTTTGTCAAGTTCTTTGGCATATTTGACAAGAGCTTTCTTTTTTTGCGGAGAATAATTGTTCAGCCGGTAATAGGTTTTTTTATTGACGCTGTTTTGAATGGCGGCTTCGCGTTCGGGCGGCGTAATGTTCATATTGTCGATTTCGGCTTCCAGCGGAGCAAGCGCATCTTCTCCGGCCTGAACCGGAGAAGACATCAAAAATGCGCATAACGTGAGGAGAAAGAGTTTTTGCATTCAGGTGCTCCTTTAGTCTGTTGCCAGAATATCCATTGTGTTGAAAAGGATGTTTTCAAGGTCAAGCCCGGTGCCTTGTTCGACTCCGTCCATAATCTGGGTGAAGGTGACGCTCAACGGGTCGTTGGCATTGTAAACGTCTTCATAGCTCTGTTTTAAGATTCTTTTATAGTTTTTGGGCATGTCTTTAATATTCTGGTCGTAACTTTCCGGAATTTTATAGCCCATTTTACGGAGATAATCGGTCAGAACGAGCATGTTGTGGCGGTTAACTTCGGGGGCCAGCCGTTCCTGTCCGTAATCGTCGCCGAAAGTTGTGGCTTCGCCGACATAGTTTAATTTGCCGTGCTGAGCAGAACCGCGCCAGGTTTTGACGCTGCTGCGGTCTCGCGATTTGGCCCAGGGGTCAACCGGAAGCACTTCGCCGTTGGTTTGGCCTCCGCTGTATTCGGGAATAGTCGGGACGCCTTCTTCCGCCGGCTTGTTGGCAACCTCTTCAAAATAGCCGTCGTTAGGCTTGGGAGACCAGGGATTTGTCGGTAATTGGGCAAACGCAGCTGATGCCATAGTCAGGCATCCGAGGACCGCAAGTAATGAGAAATATTTTTTCATGGCCGCCTCCATCAGTCTCCATTCTTTATTTATCATACTATAAATTAAACCAAAATAATAGTTACATTTAGGTTACAACTCACTAATTTAGAGCAGAAAGGTTAGTTTTTGTTTAATTCTCCCGGCTTTCCGGATGGGATTTTTTTATTTCCTCGAGTTCTTTGCGCAGGGCCCGTACTTCCTGATAAAGGCTGTCGGCGCTGATGCATTCCTCAACCTCGCCGTTCAGTCCGTAAGCACAGAAACGGTGGTTTTTCTTCAGGTCTTCGACTCTGTGAGCCGCCAGACCGATAACGGTGGTGTCGGGAGCAACATCTTTGGTGACGATAGCGTTGGAGCCGATTTTGACGTTATTGCCGACTTTTATCGGGCCGAGAACTTGAGAGCCGGAACCGATAATGACATTGTTGCCGATGGTGGGATGGCGTTTGGTCGTTACTTTGCCGTTTTTATCGAAGACGGTGGTGCCGCCGAGCGTGACATCGTGGTAAAGAGTGACGTTGTTGCCGATTTCGGCGGTTTCGCCGATAACGACTCCCATGCCGTGGTCTATAAAAAATCCTTTGCCGATTCGGGCTCCGGGATGAATTTCGACGCCGGTGAGAAAACGCCCGATTTGCGAGATAATCCGCGAGGTGAGGCGAAAGTTGCGTTTCCAAAGGTAATGTGAAAGGCGGTAGATGAGAATCGCGTGCAGCCCGGAAGACAGCAAAATCGCTTCGGTTCGGTTGCGGGTGGCCGGATCCCGGGCGATGACGGCATCAATGTCCTGTAAAATAAGCTTGTATTTTGACTCCATTTTGTGCTACAGTCCTTTGCAAAAATTAATAATTTATACAGTTTTACTGTAATATACTTAATCGTTGTTAAATTTTAAGTTAAAAAGAGACATTATATGACTGAAGTTTTATTTAACGGGCATGCCGGCCGTTTGGAAGGCCGTTATCATCAGAGTGACAAGCCCGGAGCCCCGATTGCACTGATTCTGCATCCGCATCCGCAATACGGCGGAACGATGAACAATAAAGTGGTCTATACTCTGTTCAGCTGTTTTCAGAATTTGGGCTTTTCAGTTCTTCGTTTTAATTTTCGCAGCGTCGGGCGTTCGCAGGGCGAGTTTGAAGACGGTCCGGGCGAGTTGTCGGACGCAACCGTTGCGCTTGACTGGCTGCAGTCAGTGAATCCGGAAGCGCGCCAATGCTGGATTGCCGGTTATTCTTTCGGCGCGTGGATCGGTTTGCAGCTGTTGATGCGTCGGCCTGACATTAACAACTTTATTGCGGTTTCTCCGCCGGCGAATGAAAAAGACTTTACTTTCTTGGCGCCTTGTCCGACTTCCGGCCTGGTTTTGCAGGGCGGGGCCGATGAGATCGTCAATCCGGCAAGCGTTGCCGCTTTGGCCAAACGCCTGAATGCTCAGCGCAACGTTCAGGTCGATTTTGCCTTGATTGAAGAAGGCGACCATATGTACAATAATCATCTGGTTGATTTGTATAAAATTGCGGGGAATTATATTATCGGCGCCATGCAGAAAAAAGTGCCGATGAAAAAGCGCCGCGGCCGCCGCAAAAAGGTTGAAATGGAACAGGACAATCTGCTGATCGGCCATAACGACGATATTGACATGGATGATGAAGAAACCGGATATGAGGGCGATGCCGAGGACTTTGAAGAGGAAGAAGAATAAGGCATCTGCGCCATAGGTTGGTGAAAAGAGAGGGATATTCCCTCTCTTTTTTATTGCTGAATAAAATTAAAGGTTGCTTTAAATGCTTTTTATGTTAAATTCGTCGTAGAAAATAATTATTTTTGTAACTTAAAATTTAATCATTATGGATGCTGTCTCTTATACACATCTCCGAGCCCACGAGACGGACTCCTATCTCGTATGCCGTCTTCTGCTTGAAAAAAAAAAAAAAACAACCTGCTAGATCTTCGTTAAGAGAAAAGGCTAAGAATAACAGTGAGAATGATAGCAAGATTTGGCAACACATTGAGAGAGTAAGATACGAAA
>OJJE01000125.1_pt1 | contig 43216 bp, 38 predicted proteins | sample 1596091 | NCBI WGS metagenome assembly OJJE01 (sample SAMEA4350129, study PRJEB24818) | metagenome | biome: human; feature: gut; material: faeces | place: Denmark | collected 2013-09 | reverse complement strand
AAATCAAATCAGCAACTGCATAGCCTTAACATTTCCAATATTCAATTTTTAAAGCAGCCACCGTAAGATGGCTTGTTTGTGATGCGATTAAGGTAATGGATACCCTCTACTTCTCATTTTCAATCTTTTGTCCTCCTTGTATTACGCTTACAGCGTTACCACTTTATGTCCTGCTGCTTTTAACAGACGGTTCATAATTGCCTGACCAAAACCCTCCGTGGAAAATCCTTCGGAATAGATCTTCGTTACGCCTTCATCATCGAATTCTCTTAAGATGGTATATAAATGTCTGGCGATGCTGTCCTCGTCCTTACGGCTGCCGACACTTTTTACCACATCTGCCGTATAGCCGGAGAGCATCTCTTCCGTTCCGATGATGCCGGTCTTCTCGCCCGCTGCATGATCTGTGGCTGCTGCCCGGTTAATATACTCTCTGACCTCTTCGGGTGCTCCCTCTACGATGGTGAGTTCTCCCTTCGGTGCGTAATGCCTGTATTTCATGCCGGGAGCCTTGGGAGCCTGTCCGCTGTCTGCCCGCAGGATCGTGGTATCTGTATCCACGGTTCCCAGTACTTCGCTGAGTTTCTCCTGGGTAATATAACCCGGTCTTAAGATCTGCGGCGGTGTCACCGTCAGATCAATGATGGTGGATTCCAGTCCGATTCCCACTTCTCCGCCGTCGATGATGGCATCGATCCGCCCCATCATATCCTCCACCACATATTTCGCCACAGTAGGACTGGGCTTGCCGGAAGTATTGGCACTGGGGGCTGCAATATAGCCGCCGCTGTACTTGATCAGCCTCTGTGCCGCCGGGTGTGACGGCATCCGGATCGCTACCGTATCCAGCCCACCGGTAGTCTCGCGTGGTACCGCATCAGACTTCGGCAGGATCATGGTCAGCGGTCCCGGCCAAAATGCATCTGCTATTTTTTTTGCTTCTTCCGGTACCTTACTCGTGATCTTCTCTATATCTTCAAATCGATAGATATGAACGATCAGCGGATTATCGGAAGGTCTGCCTTTTGCGGCGTAAATTTTCTGAGAGGATGTGGGATTCAGCGCATCTCCGCCCAGACCATACACGGTCTCTGTGGGGAACGCCACCAGTCCACCCCTTTTCAGGATCTCTCCCGCAGCCTGCAGTTTCCTGTCATCTTCTTCACTGACAGGTCCCTCTCCGGGATGAATTTTTATGATTTCAGTATCCATTTTTCTACCTTCTGTTATCGGCATTCATCCTAATGATGTCAGGGAATTTTGACCCCGACATCATTATAATGCATTTGGATATAGTATAACATATACGATATAAAATGGAAAGATTGTTTCTTATCAGTTTTCCCTGTTTTGATTTTCCAGTTGTGCTATATATTGTAAAATCCCCTTATGGATCGACCATGCCACTCTGTCCTGATATGTCTCCGTGCACAGCTTTTCTGCTTCTGCGGCATTCGACAGAAATCCGCACTCCACGATCACGATGGTTCCTTTTGTTTTTTTCAGAAGATAATAACTTTCATTTGCCTTGATCTGTCTGTGATTCTCCGGATCCAGGTCTTTTGTCAGTTGTTTTTGAAGCAGCTCCGCCAGCTTCTGCCCACCGCTGCTTCCATTATAATAAAATACCTGGGCTCCATGGACATACTCCTCCGGGTAGCTGTTCTGGTGAACACTTACTGTAAGGACCGGATCCGTCTCCTCTATCTTCTCGATCCTGCGCTTCATATCCTGTACCTTTTTATTAGAGGCATGCGCATCATACAGACCTTCTTCCGTGTCTCTGGTCAGTACCACCTGCACGCCTTCCGCCTCCAGGTATCCCGCGAGTTTATTTACAATATTTAAGTTAATATCCTTCTCCAGGCTTCCGTTGATTCCAATTTTCCCGGGATCATCCCCGCCGTGCCCCGCATCAATCACTACCACAGGGGATTCCTCACCCGGAGTATGTCGTTCCTCCTTAAGTACACTGACCGCATTCACTGTCTCCACATACACCGCCGTCTCCCTGCCCACCACCGCCATGGCAATCAGCAGCAGACATATCATAACGGCGTGCAACGCTTTCTGTTGTTCCATCCCGGTCTCCATAATTTTATATCTCAATGATTTTATATGCTTTCTTCTATGGAAATATCTTCCGAAAATTAAGAAATCCTTTTGTTTTCCCCTATTGCATCCTGTCACTGATTCAGCGTATAATAAACGTATGAAATCGAATAAAAATATTTTATCCACAATTTTATTTATCTTTGCTGGAATATGTATTCTGGCAGCGGTTATTCTGTTCGTAAAAGGTCATATGGCGGACCGTCGTATGGAGGAGTCTCTGGACGAGTTACGTCCCACGGCAGTTACCGAAGACAGTACAAATGCTTCTGCGGAAGCCACAGAGGCTGTCACTTCCGTTTCCACAGAAGCCGTGGCAGAAGAAACAACCGTTCCCACAGAAGAGTTCGACCGCGTTCCCAATCCGTATGCCGACAGCTTCGCAGCCAACGGCGACATGGCTGCATGGCTGCAGATCCCGGATACCAATATCGACTATCCGGTCATGTGGACCCCCAAGGACGAGACCTATTATCTCTACCGTGCTTTCGATGGTAGTAAGAATAAAAACGGCTGCCTGCTTCTCGATGATGAGAGCTGTGTGGATCCCCTGACGACCAACCTTATCATCCACGGTCACAATATGAAGTCCGGCGCTATGTTCGGCAATCTGACCGACTACGAGAATCAGGATTTCTACGAGAAACACAAAAATATCATCCTGTACACCGAGGAATGCCAGCGCAATTATGAAGTCATTGCTGTGTTCCGTTCCCAGGTCTATCGGAAAACAGATCAGGTATTTAAGTTCTACAAATTTTTCCAGGCAGATACTCAGGAAGAATTTGATGACTTTTATAACAATATCAAGCAGTTATCCCAGTACGACACCGGCGTTACGGCAGAGTTCGGAGATCATTTCCTGACCCTGTCTACCTGCGTCTACCATGTAGAACAGGGGCGGTTCGTAGTCGTCGCCAAAGAAGTGGAACCCGGTGACCACTATCTCCCCGTACAGGAATAACCCACTAACAATCAGGAGGATTTTCTTATGAAAAAACTGAAAAAAATCGTTACACTGCTCACTCTGGCAGCGGTATGTCTGGCTGCGCCCGGCTTCGGCAAGCTTACTGTCAAGGCTGCTGAACCCACTACCTATGTTGTCAGATATCTGACAAGCACCAATACCCACAGTGACGGCTGGTACTTTGAGGTAGCTTCCGCATGGGATGACAATGCCTTCCATCGCGAGACCTATTACATGATGCAGGACATCAAAGATGGCGATTATGTAGTCATCGAAACCGATGCTTCCTCTCCTACTTTCGATCTGAATTTCCCGGTTCGTCTGGGTAATCTGACTGTAAATACCACAGCCACTGTGGTACCTACCGCTAAGGGTTATGATTCCGTATATATTTTGGACGGTTCCACCGCTTCCATCAACGGCGATGTTTCACATGCTTATGTATACGGTTCCGCACATGCTACTTTCATTAATAATGTAGATACACTGGAAATGTTGGGTATGGGCACCGGGCTGAACAACCTGCATGCTTACATCGGATGCCAGGGTACCGTAAATCATCTGATTGCAAAAGATAACGTAGACCAGCGTACTTATTTTGAATATTATAACTTTGCAAAAAATAAACTGGATATCTACGATGGTTCTGTAAAGACTGAGGAACAGTATTACAGCAAAACCGCTCCCGCTGCTACTGCAGCAGCAACGCCGGAAGCTACCGCTGCTCCCGCTGCCACCACCGCCACTGCTCCCGCACAGTCTGCTACCGCTTCCGGTGCGTATGACAACGTGCCCAAGACCGGTGAGAGCGCGCTTCCTCTTTACCTGGCAGGTGCCGCTGTTCTCTTCGTAGTATCCGGATATGCGCTTCGCAAAAAGAACTTACAGTAGAATTGAATTCCCGTAGCCCGCGTTCGGACCACGCTAATACCGCCTGAGAGATTGCATATCTTCTCAGGCGGTATTTTTATTTTTGCCGTGATGCGGCGAACGCCGCGATATGAAATAAGATTGGCAGCGCCTTTTGCTGACAATCTTATGAATAGCGTGGCTCATTGCAGAGAACTGCCAATAAATGTGGAGCGCCCTTTGCGACACATTTATGAATTGGGTGCATGGCTCGTAACGTAGGGCTGTCGTAAACCGCTCGGGGAGTTCTGTTTGTATTAAAAACGCCATTTTTTGCTAAAAAAATACAAAAACAGGAGATTTTGACATGTAAAAAGCTGTTATTTTCGCTGAGCGTGCAAAATGAAGAAATTCCGTACAAAAATTCCTGATTTGGGAACTTTTTTGTACGGAATTCATTGTTTTTTAGGGTTTTACACCAAACTGGAAAGCTACGAAAGCGTAGCCACTCTAGAGAACAAGAAAGACTTGGCGTGGACGCTTGCGCACAAATCCCAGTCTTATTCGATACGTGGGGCATAATCATCAATTATAGTCAATTAAGCCCCGGGAGTTTATGTTATGCGGGGCGTGATCATCAATTATAGTCAATTAAGCCCTGGGAGTTTATGTTGTGCGGGGCGTGATCATCAATTATAGTCAATTAAGCCCCGGGAGTTTATATGTTATGTGGGGCGTGATCATTAATTATAGTCAATTAAGCCCCGGGAGTTTATGTTGCGCAGGGCGTGATCATCAATTATAGCCCATTAAGCCCGGGAGTTTATGTTGTGCGGGGCGTGATCATCAAATCTTGTGTATAACGCCCCGTACCTTGATTTAAGAGTACAGAGGAGCTTGCTCCTATCATCTGTGCCCACGCTGAGGCGTAAGAAGGGTACAGACTAGCTTCTTCCTGTCTCCTGTGCCCACACTGAGGCGGAAGAAGGGCACAGAGAAGCTTGATCCTATCTCCTGTGCCCACACTGAGGCAAAAGAATGGGCACAGGCGGAACTTGCCTGGTTTACGACAGCCCTACGTTACGGGCCATGCACTCAATTCATAAATGTGTCGCATAGGACGCTCCACATTTATTGGCAGTTCTCCGCAATGAGCCACGCTATTCATACGATTGTCAGCAAAAGGCGCTGCCAATCGTATTTCTCTTCGCGGCGTTCGCCGCATCACGGCATAAGTAAAGACAGCGATTTGTGTGCAAGCGCCCATCGCTGTCCTCACTATGCCTATGCGCGGCTCATTGCTCGCGTAACTCTCAAGTTATTGCAGGTAGGCGTTGATCAATTCCCAGGCTGCCTGTGTTCCGTAGCCCAGTCGCCATACTGCCACACCACCGATATTCTTCGTGGTCATCATGTTCAGCTTCACGGCGATGGATTCCGCATCCTCCAGCCAGATCTGGTAGGTAGCATTACCTGAGGTCCACTCCGCATAATTCTGACAGGTCTCTTCATCCCACTCTGCCGTCACACCGGCTCTGCTCATGAACTCCGCCTCATTGCGCATGGTAATGTATTCATCCGTCACATCTGTCCCTTCTGTTTTCCACAGGATAGTGTAGAGCGGAAGTGCATTAACTACCTTATTCGCCGGAACCTCCTGCAGGGTTCTGTCCAGTCCATCGGATACATAACCGATACTTGCCACGCTTCCGGGATCCTTGCTGCCATGCCAGTGCTCATCATATCCCATAATGATAACATAATCAGCAACCTGTCCCTGAATATCCAGGCGATAATAATCATTGAAATTAAACGGTACGTAATTGTCTACGGAGAGTACCAGTCCCTTATTACGGCACTGAATGGAAAGTTCTCTTAAGAATTCCACATAATGAGGGCCGCAATCGCTGCTCAGCTGTTCAAAATCTACATTGATGCCATCCAGTCCCAGGCTGACTGCCGTATCCGTCACATTCTGCACCAGGGTCTGTCTCGCCGTGGTGGATGACAACATATTTAATGTACTGATGGATATACCGTTTTCATTAGCGTAATTAAAGTTATCCAGTACGCCCCATACCTGCAGTCCCATATTGTGGGCGGTGGTTACATAATCCGCTGTTGCAAAGCTTCGGAATGCTCCGTACTCATCAGTCATACTGAACCAGGTAGGTGCGATCACGTTCATTCCCTTCGTACCGGATACCATGGAATACAGCGTATCGTTACCGCCGACGCCACCAATGGAATGCCATCCAAGACAGATCTTGCTGTCACCGGTGAGTGAAGTATATTCCGGTTCCTGATAATCCGTCACCGGAGTTTCGGTCTCTTCCGTAATATCTCCCAGACGCTTATTCTCCACATAGCCGATCACGGAATCCGCAGTCTTTACTTTACTCCATGTCTCCATCTGCTCTAAAATCTCCAGGGTATCTCCCTTCGCTGCCTGCGTCAGGATCGGGCTCTTCACACCGCCGCGTAAACGGACAGCTGTATCCTTCTTCAGCTGCGCCACCTGTCTGGTGCCCCATTCCGTATAGACCTGTACATGTCTGTCATAGCATTCATAGGAGTAATTCGTGAACAGCTTTACATAATCCGCAGCCACATATACCGTATCTCCTTCGACAAAGCTGATAACGAAGCCTGCATCCTGCATTCCTTCCGTTGTGTTATAGGAAGTCTCGCCGAACACCGTCCGGATCACTTCCGTCGGAGTGGCATATAACAGCAGGTTCTCCGTCACATCCGCATAGAACACTTCATTCATATATTTATGCACAGTTGCCAGATCAAAATAGCAGACACCATCTCTGATAAGCGCCTGTTCTTCCACCATCTCATCCTGTAAAATAATAGCGCTTCTGTCTGTCTCTGACACCTGGTAGAATTCATTCCAGTCTGCTTCTTCTTTGCTGTAGGAATATTTATCCAGCAGCACCTTGCCCAGTGTTACGCCTCCGATCACAAGGATCAACAGGACTGCAATGATCACCGGTAATATCTTTTTCTTCATATGTGCTCCCATCCGCAGGGCCAACCTGCATCGTTTTTGCCCGTTCTTACGTTCCGCCCACATCGGCAGAACATTTTTATTCTATCACAGTTCCTCCATATAATACAAGGAACACATAAAAGTTCATTAGTACATGTTTATTCATACTTGTTTATTCATACACTGCAGGATACAGCCAGAGAGGCAATCCCGTTTTGCGCTCCTGCAGTGTATTCCCTTTTTAGATCTCAGATCTTCTCACGGGTGTGAGCTGACACTTTCTGTCCCTATATAGGAGTAAATACCGGTATCCACCATTTGCAGCAGCCTTCGACCAAAAGTATTCGTGAGACTTCCCTCAGTTGCCGTTTTCTTGCAGACACCTCTTCATTAAATATAAATGCCTCTGACAGTACTGGTAATAAAATGAAAAATTTGGAATTATGATTGTGAAATTATCCGTTGAAATATTATGACCAGACACGTATATGCCTGTAAGACATCTCCATACTATATTTTACAGATGCGCATAACCTATAAATACCCTAATACATTAACAGCTATCTGCATAATAAATAAAAATGGGATGAAATGGAACGAATCGTTCCCAGTAAATCAACAAGAATAAAGAAAAACCGTCAGCCTCCTCTCCGTACCGGAGTATCAGAGGCATCTATGGGTTAGATTATATACTGTCGCGACCTGTTTGGCAAGCTGTTTTATTAAATTTTTTTAAAGAGTGAACTGCGTCTATTGACTAAAATATAGGGAAAGTATAAGCTATATACCATACCAATGCGAAGGCAGAAAGGAAGTGTTGTCGCATGAAAATAGAAAAAGTAAATGAAAATCAGATTCGCTGCACGCTGACCCGTGAAGATCTCGCCAGCCGCGAATTGAAAATAAGTGAGCTTGCTTACGGCACGGAAAAGGCAAAATCTCTGTTCCGTGATATGATGCAGCAGGCCAATTTTGAATTTGGTTTTGAGGCAGAAGATATTCCCCTGATGATCGAGGCCATCCCGCTGAATGCGGATTGTATCGTACTGATCATTACGAAAGTGGAAGACCCGGATGAGCTGGATACCCGTTTTTCCCGCTTTGCACCTTCCGTTACGGAAGATACCGATGAGGATGGTGGCAACAGTTCCGCGGATGAGGTGCTGGATCTGTTCCGCCGCATCCAAAATGAGGAGACTACAGCCGAGACTCCCGCTGCTCCCACTCCCGAGGAAAACGACGCTGTCAGATCCCGCCTGTTCCGTATGGATACTCTGAATCAGGTAATCAACGCTGCCGTCGTGACTGCCGGTCATTATCATGGGTTCAGCACACTGTACCATGAAGAGGGGAATGCATACTATCTCGTTCTCACACAGGGTCCGGAAGACCGTGATGTATTCGACAGAGTCTGCAACGTAATCTCTGAATACGGAATTCCCAAACGCTCCACTGTGGCGAGCCGGACATTCTTAGAAGAGCACTGTACCACACTGATTGCAGATCATGCTTTACAGAGCCTTTCTAACACTTCAATGTAACAACAGATCATAACATTCAGGAGAGTTCCCACTCTGTGGGGACTTTCTTATTTTTATGGCTGTTTTATACCTGTCTCTCCCGGCGAAGATCTGCAGAAAAGAAGCCGGGAAACGCGTAACTTGAAAATATAATCTTATTCGCATATAATAAAATTTAATACATGATTGCTCCGTTGCAATGCAGCTTACGCAATTCCATACACATTCGAAATTACAAAGGATCAAAACGCCGGTTACAGTGGAAAGGATGTACACAATATGATTTCCGACGAAGAATTATACCGACAATATTTAAGCGGCGATGAAACAGGGCTGGAAGAATTGATGAGAAAATACGACAATCCACTGACCTTATACATCAACGGCTATCTGCATGACGTTCACGAGGCTGAGGACTTGATGATAGAAGTATTTTCCTACCTGTTCGCCAAAAGGCCCCATATCCGGGATGGCGGATTCAGGGCCTACCTGTATAAAGCTGCGCGACATATGGCTTTGCGCCATAAAAGCATCCGACGGCATCACTTCTGTCTTGATGATCTGACCAAAGAGCCGGAAGGTGGAAAACTGGTGGATGAGGTGATCCGGACAAAAGAACGGAATCAGATCCTGCATTTATGCATGGGTGAACTGAATCCGGATTACAGAGAAGCTCTTTATCTGACCTATTTTGAGGGTATGAGTTACCGGCAGGTCGCTGAAGTTATGGGAAAAAGCGTGAAGCAGATCACTAATATAATGTACCGGGGAAAAGAGCGTCTGCGGGGATTATTGGAACGGGAGGGAATAACAAATGCGGAGTCATGAGGAACGGATTGCAGAAGTCCGACGAAGGATTGCGGAAAAAGAGCGGCAAAAAAGGCGGAAACAGCGGCGGATCGTTGCTATTTCCTGCATAGCGACATGCCTTGCTGTGATCTTCGGGGCTTCCTTTGTCATGCCTGGGATTTCCGGGCAAATGGTGCCGGGGATCTCCTCCGGACATGAAACGGCGGCAACGATCCTTGGCGGTGGCGCTGCACCCGAATATATCATAATAGGGCTGCTTTCATTTCTTCTCGGCGTATGCGTGACGATCCTGTGTTTTCGTGTCCATCTGTTGGACAAAGAAGAGCAGGCAGAGCAGAGGGGGGACCGCACCAATGGAATTGATCATTAATCTTTTGCAATTTTTCGTTACCCTGCTGGGCTTCTGTCTGAGCGGCATTCGTTATCTGAGACATCGGACACTGTCATATTTTCTGCTGATTTGCTTTTATGGCTGTTTCGCACTGGGCTCCCTGTACTGGACATTGTATCTGTTATTGTTTTCCGAAACACCACGGATCTTTTATGTATCGGAATTCGGCTGGGTCTCCAGCGTTATTTTTCTCTGTCTCCTACAATATACTCTCTCCTCCCCGGAGGAAAGAAGCTTTTCCTGTCGGAAATCCCTGCTGGCTCCGCTGATCGGAGTCCCATTGTGCGCATTTTACTGTACCTTTGGTGACATTCTCTCCAACCTGCTCTGGTGCGGCATGATGATCCTTGTCTCCTATCGTTCCATCCACGGTCTTGTCTACGCAGAGACACAGACGGGAAAAGGGCGGAACCTGCGGTATTTTCACATCGGAATCCTCTGCTATGTTGCGGTAGAATACGCTCTGTGGACCTCCGGCTGCTTCTGGCCGGGCGACTCTATCTTCAGTCCCTATTGCTGGTGTGATCTTCTGCTGACGTTCTGCCTTTTCGGGCTGCTGCCTGCCACAGGAAAGGCGGTGCGGACATGACCTATATTGAAAATGTATTTATCTGTATGGCCTCACCCCTGTTGATCGCCGCCCTGTGCATGGGTAGGCGGCAGGCCAAATTCTTTCTGTGCTGTCTTGCAGGAATGGGGGCATGCCTGCTCTCCGCTTACATCAATACCTTCTTTGCCGCTCTTTACGCAGCAGATACGATTGCCGCCACCGCAGAGATCGCACCTGTGGTAGAAGAAGTGATGAAACTCCTGCCGCTGCTCTTTTATCTTCTTGTATTTGAGCCTGAACCGGTGCCGATAAAAAATGCTGCCATCATCGTTGCACTTTCCTTTGCCACCTTTGAAAATGTCTGCTATCTGATTCAAAACGGAGCCGAACATTTTTCCTTTATCTTTTTCCGGGGCATTGGAACGGGTGCCATGCACGTGATCTGTGGTGCCATCGTCGGCGGTGGACTGGCGTATGTATGGCAGCGCACCTGGCTGAAGATCGCCGGAACCTGCGGTCTGCTCGGGGCAGCCATCACTTTTCATGCAATTTATAATCTTCTGATCGCCTATGGCGGTGCGATACAGTATATCGCATACATTCTGCCTGTGCTGATCCTGACGGCAGGGAAACTGATCACCCGCCGCCTTACCCAGAATCACAACTGAATCCTGTCTTTTGCGGAGCTGCTGTCGGCAGCTCCTGTTTTTTGAAGAACTTTTTTTGAAACTTTTTTTGAAAAAATTGAATTTCAGGTGAGAGTTTTTTCGCTTTTTTGTACCTAATTAGATGAAGGGCATATGTATTTTATGACTTTACTTTCCGAAGGGAGGTTTTCAACGATATGTATGATACAGAAAAACGGGTCGAACTGGTGAAAAAACGGGTGCATGAAAAATATCGCCGGAAGGAGCGCCGCGGGATCTGCCGGCTGTCTGCCCTGTGCACGGCACTGTCTGCGTTCCTTGTGGGAACGGTGCACACAGCAACCGGCCAGACGCAGATCACCGCCCGGGGAATGTACGGTTCTATCCTGCTGCATGAAGACGCCGGCGGTTATGTGCTGGTGGGGGTAATTTCTTTCGCCACGGCGGTCATGATCACAGTACTGTGTATCAGACTCCGGGAAAGAGAACACTGCGGACAAGGCACGGGAAAAGGAAATGCATCACAACAACGGGAGGGAAAAAATAAATGAAAAAGCAAAGAATACGGATCTATGCGGCGCTGCTTTGCAGTTCCATGGTACTTTCTCTGGTCTCCACGCCGGTATCGGCAGCAGAAACCGGACAGCTGACAAATCCCCCGACATCCACAGAGGAGTTGGGTTCTCTGGAAAGCGCATCGGGAAATGAAGCTGCAGCGGCCCTGAACGGACTGTACGCAGCACTGCCGGTTGCAAACGGTGTGAAGGAAGTGGCGACAGCGGAGGAACTGACTGGGGCACTGGCAGATAGCAGTTTTTCCTGGATCACACTGAAGAGGGATATCGATATCGGCTCTACACTGACGGTCAACCGTACTGTGACACTGGATTTGAACGGTTGTGTACTGAAAATGACCGGCGGCGGCAGCGTAATCAAGGTAGAGTCGGACGGCAATCTGACAATTGCGGACAGCAACAAAACCACACAACACAACTTTAACCCGAACTGTAAATATCTGACCTGGTACATTGACATGTGGAAACTGGACAAAGATGGCACGGAAATTGTCTCCGGTGGAGTTATTACGGGCGGTGGCGGTGATTTTGTCTACAATGATGGCGGCGGTGTGCTTGTTAATGCCGGCGGTACACTGACCATGACCGGTGGCAGCATCGTCGGATGCTCGGCAGGTGGTCTCGGCGGCGGTGTACGCCTTGCCTATGACTCTGCCATCGGCAAGAGCAGCACATTCACCTTGACGGGCGGAAGTATTATCGGCTGCGCGGCCCAGATAGGCGGCGGCGTGTATGTCGCCTCGGGGTGCACATTCGTCATGGCTACCAGCTCTAATATCCACAACTGCATCGCAAATAACGATGGTGGCGGTGTAATAAACCACGGCACCTTTAAAATGTACGGTGGAACAATCAGTGCATGCACGACAGTAGCGTTTGGGGGCGGCGGTGTTTGCAACAAGGGAACTTTTATTATGTCAGATGGTATGATTAAAGGCTGCACCAGCCCCGACGGTCAGTATGCTTCAGGTGGCGGGGTGCGGAACAGTAATCAGTTCACCATGACAGGAGGCACAATCGGTGATCCGTATAATGAGAATGACGCAAGCCATGTATACAATACTTCCAGTCAGGAGACTACTCTTACTATAAGCGGCAATGCAAAAATCTACACAGATGTAACAAACGTTGGCATTCTGAATGCTGACGGTGGCGAAATGTCCGGCACCGTGACAAACGGTAACGAGTACGGCACCGGCACGATCACCGGCAGTGAGAATGCTGCCGGCAGCACTGAGTTTCCGGGCAAAATAACCAACAACGGCACCATCCGAAATGGCACATTCACGAATGAGGTTATTAATGAGAGCAGTGGTGCCATTATCGACGGTACATTTACCGGTACGATCACGAACAATGATGGTACGGTTTCAGGCGGTGATTTCAGCAAAGCCACCCTGAACGGTATGCTCGTGATCACTTTTGACCCGGACAATGGAGACCAGAGCATCACCCAGAAAGTGAATTGGCGCAAGGACGGAGCGGCACTCACCGCACCGGATCCCGTTCCCACCAAAGAGGGGCATAGTATTGAAGGCTGGTATTATGATAACAACGGTACGGAAACAAAATGGAACTTTGACACGGATACAGTCAAATGCACTATGACCCTCAAGGCAAAATGGACGAAGAACACGACTCCCATCATTCCCGGCAACAACACCAACAATATCGTAGAGCAGTATAAGACTGACGACAGCAGCTCAGGAGAACAGACCGACCGTGAAGTTCCCTCTCCTGTCGTGAAAAACACCACCTCCTATATGACCTATACCGTACAGGCAGGTGACACTCTCTGGGCAATCGCCAGAAAATACAACTGCTCCGTAACCGAGATCGTGGCAGCCAACAGTGACCGGATCAAGAACCCGAACCGGATCCACGCCGGCTGGCAGCTTAAGATTCCCCAAAGCGGAGCACCTATCACAGGCGGCACTCCCGACGCTGTCCTGCCTGAGAATAAGAAAAGCGGGATATACATCGTCAGACAGGGCGACACCCTTTGGAAAATCGCCAGAAAGTACAACTGCTCCGTGGCTGAAATCGTTTCCCTGAACCGGGAACTGATCCGCAACCCTGCTCTGATTTATTCCGGCTGGGAACTGAAAGTACCACAGGATTAAGGTCCCCCGGAACGCCCGTGTAGGGCAAGGCATACTTTATAATGCCGGCTCGTACATTTTATCTAAGGGAAAATGCACAAAAAAAGACGGCCAGAGGCCGATGATCTGAATTCTTTAGATTTCTCAAATCCGCGCAATCGGCGGACACATTTCGATTGCGCGGAAATCTGAGCTATGAAATTCCATAAATACTTTGTTTCACCTGTGTGCCCCGGTCAGGTGATGTTTCCAAAACAGACATACAAAGCTTACAGCTCCTCGATCACTTTCATAAGCTCATCTACATCAATGCCATGTACCATAGCTGCCTCTTCCAGGGTCTCTCCCTGTGAAGCAGGGCATCCCAGGCAATGCATTCCTGCATCGAGGAGTACGGGAGCTACTTCAGGATTGGCACGTAAGATCTCACCAATGGTCATGTCTTTTGTTACTCCGGTCATATCGGTCTCCTTTCTGCCGTATAAGGCTTTTTTAGTATAATACTTTCCCCAAAAGATTACAAGAATATTCTTGTACATCAGCTCTGACATAAAATACCGGATTTCTGACGAGGGTGCTTGCACACAGAGTCAGATAATCGGTATTTTATGGACAAAGCGCTCCTCAATGAAATAAAAGATGAGCTGCGAATGCAGCGCCGATTGCGAAGCAAGCGCTTTTATGAATGAGGAAGCTTTGTTGCTGATGTACAAAACTTGGTACATTGTCTAAAACTGTTGACACTTACCCTTGTCAGGTAGTACACTTTTATCGTAAAGAAACAGCTTGGGATGCCAGCGCAACTGGTACTCTCAGTTGATAATATTAATTGTTTTTACTAGAAGGAGGTAAATTTTCATGGCAGAAGCATGGAGAGGCTTTAAAAGAGATGGCCACTGGGATGTAGACGTCAATGTACGTAACTTCATCCAGACCAACTACACTCCGTATGATGGAGATGAGAGCTTCCTGGAGGGACCTACCGAAGCAACTGATAAGCTTTGGGGCAGACTTCAGGAGTTACAGAAGGAAGAGCGTGAGCATAACGGCGTTCTGGAATGCGAAACAGAGATCGTATCCAGTCTGACCGCTTATGGCCCTGGCTATATTGATGAATCTATGAAGGATCTGGAGCAGATCGTTGGTCTGCAGACAGACAAGCCTTTAAAGAGAGCATTCATGCCTTATGGTGGTATCAAGATGGCTCAGCAGGCTGCAAGCACCTATGGCTACGAAGTAAATGAAAAGTATGACAAGATCTTCAATGAGTATCACAAGACTCACAACCAGGCAGTATTTGATGCTTATACCGATGAGATGAAGGTTGCTCGTCATACCCATATCGTTACCGGTCTTCCCGATACCTATGGTCGTGGACGTATCGTAGGCGACTACAGAAGAGTTGCTCTGTACGGTATTGATTTCCTGATCGAGGAGAAGAAGAAGGATAAGAAGAACTGCGGTACCGGCGTTATGACCGAGGATATCATTCGTCTGAGAGAAGAGATCGCTGATCAGATCAAGGCTCTGCAGGGAATGAAGGAAATGGCTAAGATCTACGGTTACGATATTTCCGGCCCCGCTACCAACGCTAAGGAAGCTATCCAGTGGTTATACTTCGGTTATCTGGCAGCTATCAAGACCCAGAACGGTGCAGCTATGTCCGTTGGACGTATCTCTACTTTCCTGGACATCTATATTGAAAGAGACTTAAAGGAAGGCACCCTGACCGAGAAGGAAGCTCAGGAGCTGATCGACCATATGACCATGAAGTTCCGTATGGTTAAGTTTGCTCGTATTCCTTCTTACAACCAGCTGTTCTCCGGTGACCCCGTATGGGCTACTCTGGAAGTTGGTGGTATCGGCATGGACGGCCGTCATATGGTTACCAAGAACGACTATCGTTTCCTGCATACTCTGGAGAACATGGGACCCAGCCCCGAGCCGAACCTGACCGTTCTGTACTCTAGCGCTTTGCCTGATAACTTCAAGAAGTACGCAGCTAAGATTTCTGTAAATACTTCTTCCATCCAGTACGAGAACGATGACGTTATGAAGCCTATCTGGGGTGATGACTACAGCATCTGCTGCTGCGTATCCGCTACTCAGACCGGTAAGGAGATCCAGTTCTTCGGTGCTCGTGCTAACCTGGCTAAGTGCTTACTGTACGCTATCAACGGTGGTAAGGATGAGAAGCATCTGGACAAGGACGGCAAACATATGCAGTGTGGTCCCGAAATCGCTCCTATCACTTCCGAGTACCTTGATTTCGACGAAGTTATGCATAAATATGACATCATGCTTGACTGGTGTGCATCTCTGTATGTTAACATCCTGAACCTGATCCACTACATGCATGATAAGTACTACTACGAAGCAGCTGAGATGGCTCTGATCGATACCGATGTAAGAAGAACCTTCGCAACCGGTATTGCAGGTCTGTCCCATGTAGCTGACTCCCTGTCCGCTATCAAGTATGCTAAGGTTAAGGTTATCCGTGATGACCAGGGTTGTGCTGTAGACTTCAAGATCGAAGGCGACTTCCCTAAGTACGGTAACGATGATCCCAGAGCTGATGAATTCGCTGTATGGCTGCTGAAGACCTTCATGGAGAAGATCAAGAAGAACCACACCTACAGAAATTCCGAGCCTACCACTTCCGTACTGACCATTACCTCTAACGTTGTATATGGTAAGGCTACCGGTGCTCTGCCCGATGGTAGAGCAGCTTACACACCGTTCGCTCCCGGTGCATCACCTTCCTACGGTGCTGAGAAGAGCGGTCTGCTGGCTTCTCTGAACTCTGTAGCTAAGCTGCCTTATGAGTATGCTCTGGATGGTATCTCCAATACCCAGACCATGGCTCCTTCCGCTCTTGGTCACAACCTTGACGAGCAGAAAGAAACTCTGGTACGTGTAATGGATGGTTACTTTGATCGTGGTGCTCATCACCTCAACGTTAACGTATTCGGTACCGAGAAGCTGTTAGATGCACAGGCACATCCTGAGAAGCCTGAATACGCTAACTTCACCATCCGTGTATCCGGTTATGCTGTTAAGTTCATCAGCCTGACCAAGGAGCAGCAGGATGACGTTATCGCAAGAACCTGCCATAAGAGTCTGTAATTCTTACAGGTTTCTAAGATAATATGATGTATATGGGGCCGGGCAGTAATGTCCGGTCCCTTTTTGGGTACACTATTCAAAACCATTAAATATTTTCGGATGCTCGTCGAATGCTTGCATTCGTAAGAGTATTTGAAAATATTTATTTGGCGAAGCCATCTCCATGAGCAAAAGGAAAGTTCCGAAGGAACGATTTTGCGAATGGAGTTTTGAATAGTGTTAACTACACTCACCCCCTCAGCTGCCTGCACGGCAGAGAATGGAGATTATTACAATGATCAAAGGCAGAATTCACTCATTAGAATCCTTCGGCGCAGTAGACGGACCCGGAATCCGCTATCTGATCTTCCTCAAGGGCTGCAATATGCGTTGTCAATATTGCCACAATGTAGATACCTGGAATCCCGACACCGACAATCTGATGACAGCAGACGAGCTTCTGGATAAGGCAGAGCGTTTCCGCAGCTACTGGGGCAAGGAAGGCGGCATCACCGTCAGCGGCGGCGAAGCTTTATTACAGATCGATTTTCTCATCGATCTCTTCCGCAAGGCTCACGAGAGAGACATCAACACCAACCTTGATACTTCCGGACAGCCTTTTACCAGAGAAGAGCCCTTCTTCTCCAAATTCAACGAATTACTGAAATATACCGATCTTGTCATGTTGGACATCAAGCATATTGATGATGAGGAGCACAAAAAACTCACCGGTCATACCAACAAAAACATTCTGGATTGCGCAAGATACCTCTCCGAGCAGGGTATCCCCATGTGGATCCGTCATGTACTGGTACCCGGAATCACTGACAATGACGAATATCTGAAGAAAACAAGAGAATTCATTGACACTCTGGATACCGTTATGAAGGTAGAAGTTCTCCCCTATCACACATTAGGGGAATACAAATGGAAAGAGCTGGGAATTCCCTACAAACTGGAAGGTGTGGAGCCCCCCACTGAGGAGAGAATTCAGAATGCGAAGAAAATCCTGGAGTTCAATAAATATAAATAAGCAACTGTAACTAATGATAAAAAATACTAAATAAGACTTGTATTCAAGGCTCATTTATATTACAATACTAATAGTTACATTGATAAATTTGTATCAAGCAAAATGATTTGATACACGCAAAATAGGAGGAAAAGGTTATGGCATTTGTTATTGGTGATGCTTGTGTAGCATGTGGAGCTTGTGAGGCACAGTGCCCCGTTGGCGCCATCAGCATGGGCGACGGAAAGTTCGAAATCGATGCAGATAAGTGCATCAGCTGCGGTTCCTGCGCAGGTCAGTGCCCTGTTGGTGCTATCGCAGAGGATTAATTCCTGACTTAGAACGCAACCCGGAAAAGGCATTTCAGAAAATGAAATGCCTTTTCTTTTTTTCTGCCTTATTTTTATCATTCTCTTTTGGATTCACAGGTGTTTCTTTCGACTGTTTTTGCAACCGTCCTTTGGTCTTTTTACGTAACAGCTCGTCCATCTTCTGATAATATTCTTCGCTGCGCTGTTCCAGCCTGCGATCCCGCTCTTCCTCACGCTCTTCTCTGCTGCGGAACTGATAATCCAGTTCTTTGACCATGCTCTCCTTGAGTTCTCTGCACAGTTCCTGATTATTCTCCCTTACTGCTTCACGGATCATCTGCTGCAGTATCCACTGCAGTCTTTTCACCTTCTCCTCCCGGTTTTCGCCTGTCAGCGAGGTCTCCTGCGCTGGTGATGATACTGTTTTCTTCACTGTTTCATCTACAATTTCAATTGCCATACGCGGTGCGGCAGCTGCTTCTTTTTCTGTCTTTTCCTCCGGCAGCACATCCAGTTTCCCGTCCTTTAATATCATTTTGATTGCTTTCAACTGTAATCCCCTTTCTTTCATGCTCTTGATCTCTTTGAAGCGTTCTACATCTTCTTTCGTGTAATAGCGATGTCCCAATTCGTTACGCTTGATGGGCAGGTGTAGTTCTTCCTCCCAGTAGCGAAGCACATGGCTCTCCACCTTTACCTGTTTTGCCGCATCCGAAATCAATAAATACTCTCCCATAATCTCTCCTTTTCTAAATTATCAAAATATGAAAATGCGAAATAAAAAAGAGAACAGGTACAGGGGTTTTTCCCTTACTTGTTCTCTTTCGTGTTTTATATTCTGTATTCGCAGAATACTTAAAAATCTTTTTTTCTGTCGTTTTCCAGGTTGGCAAACTTGGTATACTCCGGCAGCCATGCCAGCTGTACGGTTCCGATCGGACCGTTTCTCTGCTTGGCAATGATGATCTCTGAGATACCCTTGTCCGGTGAATCATGGTTGTAATAATCATCACGATAGATGAACATTACAACGTCGGCATCCTGCTCGATCGCTCCGGATTCACGCAGGTCAGACAACATAGGTCTGTGATCCGGTCTCTGCTCTACGGCCCGGCTCAGCTGGGACAGTGCCAGTACCGGCACGGACAGCTCTCTGGCTACCGCCTTTAATGAACGGGAAATATCTGAGATCTCCTGCTGTCTGGAGTCGCTGCTTCTGCCGCCGCTGCCTGACATCAACTGTAAGTAGTCGATGATGATCATGGACAGTCCATTTTCCTGCTTCATTCTCCTGCATTTGGAGCGGAGCTCTGCAATGCTGATACCGGGGGTATCATCGATCATCAGCCTGGACTTACCGATGACACCGGCGCTCTCAATCAAACGTTCCCATTCCTGATCGTTTAACTGGCCGGTACGGAGCTTCTGCGCATCCACGCTGGATTCCAGGGAAAACATACGGTTGATTAGCTGCTCCTTACTCATTTCCAGACTGAATATGGCTACCGGCAGATTCTGCTTAAAGGCTACATGCTGCGCGATGTTCAGTACAAACGCCGTCTTACCCATGGAAGGACGGGCTGCGATCAGCACCAGGTCGGAGGGCTGCATCCCGGCGGTACGATAATCCAGATCAATGAATCCGGTGGCAATACCTGTAACCGTTCCGTGAAGCTTGGATGCCTTCTCGATCTTGTCCATGGCATTCATGACTACCGTACGGATCGGCACAAATTCCTTGACGTTTTTCTTCTGTACGACCTCGTTAATCTTACTCTCGGTGCTCTCTAAGATCGTGTCCAGGCTCTCCTTGCCACTGTAACAGGTGTTGGCGATCTCTTCATTGGTACGGATCAGGCGTCGCAAGGTAGCCTTCTCCGCCACGATTCCCGCATAGTATCTGATGTTGGCAGAGGTAGGAACCGCTGCGATCAGATTCGTAAGAAAGTCCAGTCCGCTGACTTCAGGCGGCACATCCTCCTTCGACCGTAGTCTGTCCTGCAGGGTTACAAAGTCGATCGGTTTCCCCTCGTTGTTCAACTCCACAATGGTATCAAACACGATGCCGTACTGACGATTGTAGAAATCATCACCCGATATCTGTTCCGTCGCCGCCGCAATGGCTTCCGCATCAATGAACATAGATCCGATCACTGACTGCTCCGCCTCCAGGCTATGGGGCATTATTCTTTTGATTACATTTTCGTCCATTGCCGGCATGGGGTCTTCTATGCCTCCGTAACTTTCACCGTCAGCTTCGCTGCCACCTGCGGATGAAGCTTCACTGTCACTTCATAAGAGCCGAAATTCTTCAGGCTCTCGGGAAGCTGAATCTTTTTCTTATCGATTTCAATGCCATGCTGCTCCTTGCAGGCAGCTGCGATCTCCTTGGAGGATACGGAACCGAAGGTTCTGCCGCCTTCTCCTGCCTTGATCTTAACCACGACCTGCTTAGTCTCCAGTTCTGCAGCCAGTGCCTTTGCAGCATCCAGGTTCTCCTGTGCCACTTTTTCTTCGTTTGCCTTGTGGAGCTTCAAGTCATTCATGTTCTTGGAGGTTGCTTCCACGCCGATCTTTTTCGGTAAAATATAGTTCCTTGCATATCCTTCGCTGGCTTCGATAATATCACCCTTTTTGCCCAGCTTCTTTTCATCCTGAAGTAAAATAATTTTCATAATAGTAACCTGCCTTTCCTGTCTCTAAATCTCTCCGGATTCCAGCATATCGTCAATGGTGTGTTTTAATACGCCGATGGCTTCCACCAGCCCAACGCCTTCCATCTGGCATGCTGCGGTGTTCATGTGACCGCCGCCGCCCATACGCTCCATAATGATCTGTACATTGACTTCATCAATGGATCTGGCGCTGACATAGATCTTGCCCTGATAATCCGTAAGTACAAAACTTGCCTTGATTCCTTTGATATTCAACAGTTCGTTGGCTGCCTGTGCCCCAATGATCGTAGGGCTGGGCAGATCCTCTGCGGTACACAGAGAGATTGCGAAGAACTGTTTGTAGATTTCCGCCTGGCTGACAGCATCTGCCTTTGCCTTGTATTCTGCGGCATCCTCACGGAACAGCTTTCTTACACGGGTCACATCTGCACCATTTCTACGCAGAAATGCTGCCGCTTCAAAAGTGCGGACACCGGTCTTGGTCATAAAATTGTTGGTATCGATCATGATACCGGAGTACATGCAATCTGCCTCTTCCGTACGGATCTTGATATTGTCATAAGTGTACTGCAGGATCTCGGATACCATCTCGCAGGCAGAGGATGCATAAGGTTCCACATAGGATAACGTGGCATTTTCTATGGTCTCCGTGCCCTGTCTGTGGTGGTCCAGAACCACTACGGATTTACAGAAGCGCAACAGATCCGGGCATTCTGTAATGGATGGCTTATTGACATCCACGACTACCAGTACGGTGTTGCTGCCCGCCATATCAATTGCCTGCTGGCTGGTGATGATCATATCTTCATCATATTCCGGATTATTCTTAAACAGCTCTACCAGGGGCTGAACAGAAGTCGTCGCCTCGTTCAGTACAATATGAGCTTTTCTGCCCAAAGTCTGGGCAATCCGGTAGATACCCACAGCAGATCCGAAGCTGTCCACATCCGGCATCCGGTGCCCCATAACGATGACACGGTCCTTGCCGGTAATGATCTCCCGAAGGGCGTGGGCTTTTACTCTCGCCTTGACACGGGTATTTTTCTCTACCTGTTGACTCTTGCCGCCGTAGTAGGTAATGCTCTCCGGGGTCTTGATGACCGCCTGGTCGCCGCCACGTCCCAGTGCCAGATCAATGGCAGTACGGGCGAACTCATAATTTTGTGCATAGGTCAGACCATCCAGTCCGATACCGATACTGATGGTCACAGCCATCTCGTTGCCGATGTTAACAGTCTTCACTTCTTCCAACAGATCAAAACGGCTCTCCTGCAGCTGTGCTACCGCTTTTTTCCGCATGATCACGAGGTACTTGTCCTTCTCCAGCTTTTTGCTGATACCGTCCAGGGAAGCAATGTATTTGTTCACCTTACGGTCAATCAATGCGATCAGCAGAGATCTGCGGACTTCTTCCACGCTCTCCAGTGCTTCCTCATAGTTATCCAGGTAGATCATGCCCACCGTGAGGCTCTGATCATCTACTTCCTGCAATGCAATATGCAGCGCAGTCTCATCAAACAGATATACGGCGATCAAATAGCCGTTGTACCCTTCCGCATCGATCATATCGCTGTATTCCGCCATCTCCTTAAGAGAGATCTTGCGGAATTTTGCCACATATTCGCCGCCCTCGTATTCCAGTTCATACTGCGCCTCATCCACACCGGAATCATCCGGGAGCCTGTCTCTGGTAATGGTAGGGAACAAGGATGTGATGGACTTATTATAGCCCTTCGGCTGATGTACGACATTTTCAAAAGCAATGTTCGTCCAGATCACTTTGCCGGAATCGTCCAAAAGTGCATACGGCAGATCCAGATCCCGTAACAGCTTTCGCTGGATCTGGCCATACTCCGTGGCAAAACTGATCAGCTCGTTCATAATGATGGGCTTATTGTAGAAATACAACGTCAGCGTAATTGCAAAATAGAAGATCGTAAATCCGAAAGTAAGCAATCCGGCACGAAAATCCAGCATGAATACCGCGGCATCAATTGCCAGCAGCAAAAGTCCCAGATACAGGGTGAACTGAATATATGTACGGATTCTTCCCTTCAGTTTGATTCGTTTTTTCATCAAAGAACACCTCTCAATGTTTGCGTTCGACAACTTCTATTATAACAAATAATAAAGCGCTCCGCCACCATATTATTTTGACGAATAGACAATATTCCTCTGTCAAATTTGTGCTTTTTGTCAGCATTTCAGGTTAGAATCGATATTATCTGCATAATTCCCAAAATGCCACCGCACTTGCTGCCGCCACATTCAGGGAATCCACACCTCTTGCCATGGGGATGCAGACCGTATAATCACAGTCTGCGATGGTGTCCGCTGCCAGGCCTTCCCCTTCCGTACCCAGAATGATTGCAAGCTTTTCCGCTTCATGTAATACCCGGGCATCCGGTGACAGACTGTCTTCCTTTAACGCCATGGCTGCGGTACGGTATCCCATGCCATGCAGCTGTTCCATAGTGCGATCCGCCCAGTCTTCCATCCCCAGAAATGTCCAGGGTACCTGGAATACCGTCCCCATGCTGACTCTCGCCGCACGACGGTACAACGGGTCGCTACAGCCTGCGGTCAAAAGTACCGCATCAATCCCCAGTGCTGCTGCGGAGCGGAAGATTGCTCCTACATTCGTGGGATTCACCACATTTTCCAGGATAGCGATGCGTCTGGCACCCCGGCACAATTCCTCCATCTTCGGCAAAGCTCTGCGTCGCATGGCACAGAGCATGCCACGCGCCAGCTTGAAGCCTGAGATTTGGGATAGCACCTCGTTAGATGACACATAAGCAGGAATTTCCTCCGATATCTCCATGATCCGCCCCAGGACTTCTCTTCCCTTCTCGGAATCCGCTTCTCTCTGTTCCATCAAAATAGACAACGGTTCATATCCCGCCGTCAGCGCCCGCAGGATCACGTTTGCGCTCTCCGCAATGAACAAACCGGGAGCCGGTTCGTAATAGTGGAGCAGCTGTACTTCCCTGCGCTCGTTGTAGATCTCCAGCTCCGGTGTATGTAAATCTGTGATTGGTATTATTTTCATGCTGCTTCGTCTCCATGCATACGTCGAAAAAAGACCAGCCACTTTTGCGGCTGGTCTCTTAATACTGTCTTAGTCTGAATTATTCAGCTACATAAGGCATCAGTGCAACGTGACGTGCTCTCTTGATAGCAACGGTCAGTGCTCTCTGGTGCTTTGCGCAGGTACCGGTGATACGACGAGGAAGGATCTTACCTCTCTCAGATACATACTTCTTCAGCTTAGCTGTATCCTTGTAATCGATTACGTTATCTTTACCGCAGAATACGCAAACTTTCTTTCTTCTGCGCATACCGCCTTTTTTTCTCATCGGAGAATCGGTCTTCTCAGTCTTATTAAAAGCCATTATTATTACCTCCTATCGGAATCTGTCAGGGCAGAGGCGGGTGTCAGCTCCGCTTGTCACTGAAACTTAGTTAAAGGGTAATTCTTCATCGATGCCGTCAGGGATGTTCATAAAACCATCACCGGCTCCGGAAGGAGCGGGGGCATTATTACCACCACCAAAACCAGCGTTCTGGTATCCACCGTCATTATTGCCGGCAGATGCATTCTTGCTCTCTGCGAACTCTACGTTCTCAGCCACTACATCGGTAGTGTACACACGCTGTCCATCCTTATTGGTATAACTGCCGGTCTGGATACGTCCTTCCACAACGAACTTTGTTCCCTTGTGGCCATATCTCTCGATAAACTCGCCAGTCTTACCAAACGCTACACAGTTAATAAAATCAGCATCCGGCTCGCCATCACGCTTAAATCTTCTATCTACTGCAATGGAAAAACGAGCGATCGCTGTTGCGGTAGCTCCCTGAGAATATCTCACCTCAGGATCCCTTGTTAAACGTCCCATAAGAATTACTTTATTCATATTTCGCTTCTCGCTTTCTGTTTATGCCTCGTCCTGTCTAACGCATAAGTATCTGATCACGTTGTCCATGATACGAACACGGCTCTCGATCTCTGCAGGAACAGTGCTCTCAGCTTCGAATCTGATGAAGTAGTAGAAAGCTTCTTTCATCTTCTGAACTTCGTAAGCAAGCTTCTTCTTGCCCCACTCGTCCACTTCTGTGATGTTGCCGCCGAATCTCTCAACCAGTGCCTTGCACTTGTCAACAACGGCTGCTCTCTCATCATCCTCGATCTTAGCGCTAACAACAACGGCTAATTCGTACTTGTTCATGTTAGTTACCTCCTTTTGGTCTCTGGCCCATATTTCAAATATGAGCAAGGAATAAAGTGTCTCACGAAGAAACATATTACCATATCCCCGTGCACTTTTCAAGCTTTTTCAACGATTTCTTTCACATTTTTTTCTAATAATTTCCGTGCGATCATAATCTGGTGACCGCAGCCAAGACATTTCAGTCGGAAGTCCGCTCCCACGCGGAGTACTTCCCATTCTCTGCTGCCGCAGGGATGTTGTTTTTTCAGTTTCAATACATCTCCCACATTAATATCCATAACACTCTTCCTCGTCTCTCTTGTCTGTATGTCTACTCCTGTGCCGGCACATAGCACCCTACCCAATATTCGCATATCGTGGGATTATCATCCCACTTTTATGCTCATATCGGGGCGGGTCCTATAAGTTGTTCGCCATAAAATCCTTCACTATTCCAAAAGCTTCTCTCAGCAGATTATTCGGTACTGTAAGAGGATAAGTTCCGGCTGACAGTCCCTCCACATGCAGATATCCCTGCTTCTTCGCAATGGCAAGAGCCCGGAACATATGAAAATTGTTGGTGACAACGACTACACTGTCCTCCGATTTATTCAATAGTTCTCCACTGTAGATCAGATTCTGTGTCGTATTCGTGGAAGCATCCTCCGTAAGTATCCTCTCCGGATCGATTCCGGCATCCGCAAGATACCCTTTCATCCCCTCTGCTTCGCTGACAGGCTCGTTATAGCCCTGTCCGCCGGACACGATGACTTTCGTCTCCGGATTGGCATTCAGGTATTCTATGGCTTTATCCAGACGTTTCTGGAGTACATAGCTGGGACCGGTAGTCTTCCACTGGGCTCCCAGTATGATGACGTAGTCCGCTCCCGCCTCTGCTTTCGCGCCGAACTGCCCGAAGATCATTCCTTCTAATATAAGAAGCAACAGCACTCCCGCTGCCACCAGCCCACAGAACGTCATCCGGATCCAGCGTGGAATTCTCTCCTGCACGGATTTATGAGTCAGTATCCAGCCCCACGCAGCACAAAATGCGGCGATCACGCCCCAGATCAGGAAAAAGAAACTACCAAAGCCGACAAACAGCCCGATTCCCACACAATACAGTGCGCACAGCACCGCAAGAACATACAGTGCCCTTGCTCCGTAGTGCTTCTGATCCACGCCTCTGCCTCTGGGATCCAGATAGATCACTTTTTTACTTTTTTCCACCGGAATCAAGCGGTCCCTCTTCATACATCCTCCAATCTTTCCCTATGGCTTATTGTAGCATATCTTGCTCGCCGGGCTCAATACCACAGAGTTTAGGGTTTTCTTAATTTTTTAAAAATTTTTCTTTTACCGGCATCGACTGACTTGTACCCCGCGGGAAAATGTGATGTAATTAAGTTAGTATAATACTTTATAGAAGAAGGATTCTTATGTGCAGACCGACCCCGAAAAAAAATTTTACAAAATGTCTTCCTATTATAATCCTGTTTTTTACTGCCCTCCGGATACTCGCCGCACTGCGGATCCCTTATATGATCCTCGCTGACCAGCGCTATGACGACCGGATGTTGTTCGAAAATGCCTACGATCTCTTAAGTGGTGTATGGCTGGGCAGCTACGACGCCTATACTCTCGCGAAAGGAATCGGCTATCCGGTGTTTCTGGTTCTTGCGAAAAAATTATGTCTGCCATATTCCATGCTGCTGGCTCTACTGCAGGCTGTGGGTTCCTGGCTGTTCGTCCGCGCATTATCGGTCAGATGGAAGAATCCCTACGGACAGACGCTCCTGTATCTGCTTCTGTTATTTTCTCCCATCAGTCTGACGCAGTTGGTGACACAGCGCCTGTACCGTATGGCCATTGTTCCCGGAATGGTGCTGGTTGTATTTTCCGGCATGATCGGTCTTACCCTGCGCAAGGAGTTGCCCTTAAAAAAGCAGCTTCCCTGGGCGGTTCTGACCGGCGTGGCTCTTGCCTTTTTCTGGCAGATCCGGGAGGATTCCGTCTGGATCCTGCCGTTTATCGCTGTCATGACGGTGTGGAATGTAGGCTATGTGATACTGGCACTGCATAAAAACCGGACAGGACGGCAGCTTTTGCTTCAATGCCTCATGCTTCTGCTGCCGATATTACTTCTGTTTGGCGGCAACATGACGATTTCCGCCATTAATCAGGTCCACTACGGTGTATTCCTGACCAATGATCGCACGGAGGGAAATTTTGCCGAACTGATGTCCCTGTTCTATCATCTGCAGGGCAATACGGAAACAGGCTCCGACATCTGGATCTCCAGGGAGACTATCGCCAGCGCGGAGGTCGTCAGTCCGACCCTGCAACAGCTCCAGCCGCTATTAGATTCCTATGTGGAAGACTGGTCTACAAGTAACGGAGAGATCCCCGGTGACCACTTCAGCTGGGTGTTACGGGATGCGGTACAGGACTCCGGCGATTCCCCGGATGCCGTCAGTGCGCAGACCTTTTATGGCAACGTCCTCTCTGAGCTCCATGCAGCAGTAGAACAGGGTGATTTAACAGAAAAGAAGGACGGTGCGCTCTATTTTTCCTCCCAATCCAGAGGAATATTACCTTCGGAAATTCCGGGCATCCTGTCCGATACTCTGCAAAATGTATGGAAGATCGCCGGTTATACGGACTGTGCCCTAAGCAGCTCTGCCAAAAGTACCGGGCGTCTGTCGGATATCCGCCGGATGGAGGCATTTACCTCCTGCCTGGCAGTGTATCCCACACTGTCACAGTTTCAGGCAGCAGATTACGATTCCATTGTCGACGAGACCTTATATGATTTCAATGAAATTTATAGTTCCGGTATGGTATCTCTTCTGAATAAAATGAATGCCGTCTATCAGGTGTCGGGAAAGCCCGTATTTTTGCTGGCTCTGCTTGCTCTCTTTGTGCTGACCGTCCGCGTGATCCATGGACTCTTCCACGGAGACCGAACCGATCTGGAACTGTGGATTCTAAGCTGTGGGATTCTGCTCAGTGCTGTTTTACTGCGATTTGGCTGTGGTCTGTTTACCGGATGGTTTACCGACGATATGCAGAAATTCATCAACAGCTTTTATTCCTGCGGTGTCTACATCCTGCTGCAGCTGTTTAAATATCTGTCGATCGGTACAATTTACGAAGGAGGAATAACTTATGGAAAATTTGGAGGAACAGATCAAAGAATTGCAAAAGATCATTGATACCTATGATAACATTGTATTTTTCGGCGGTGCCGGTGTCTCCACCGAAAGCGGCATTCCGGACTTCCGCAGCGTGGATGGTCTGTACCATCAGCAATACGACTATCCTCCGGAGACCATATTGAGCCACAGCTTTTACCGTTCCCATCCGGAAGAATTCTTCCGTTTTTACCGGAATAAGATGCTCTTCCCAAAAGCTCAACCGAATGCTGCCCATAAAAAGCTGGCGGAGCTAGAACGTGCCGGAAAGGTGCGTGCTGTGGTCACGCAGAATATCGATGGACTGCATCAGGCCGCCGGAAGCAAGACTGTCCTGGAGCTTCACGGCTCGGTACTGCGCAATTACTGTGAAAAATGCCATCAGTTCTACGGTCTGGATGCCATCTTAAACAGCACCGGCATACCGCACTGTGAAAAATGCGGTGGCACCATCAAGCCGGATGTGGTCCTGTACGAGGAAGGACTGGATGAAAAGACGATAAATGCCGCCGTCAGATACATCCACGAAGCAGATGTCCTGATCATCGGCGGCACTTCTCTGGCTGTCTATCCCGCAGCCGGGTTAATTGATTATTTTCAGGGTGATAAACTGGTGGTCATCAACAAAAGTGCGACCCCCAGAGACAAAAATGCGGATCTCCTGATCCAGGGACCGATCGGGGAAGTATTTCACTCGATCCAGAATCCGTAAGAGATATCCTGTTCTCCGCTGATATGATAAGCATCTTCCACATCAGCGCCCCAGCTGTTGATACCTCCCACACCTCTCACTGCTCCCAGAATGGATAACACCGTCCTGCGGGCAGGAGGGAGTTCCTCGTGGTGCATGGCATTTTCCAGTTCCTGTGCCGTATAAGGCAGACAGGAAAATGCGAAGTCTTTTCCCTCTTCCGCGGTTATTTTCAAACGACTGCTTCTTCCTTCACGGTCTGTATTATCCAGGGAAGTCTTCCTGATGATCTCCAGCCATTTGGTCTGCATATGCATTCCGCAATCCTGAGGCACCATGTAAGGTGTCACCGGCAGTCCCTGTACTTCATACACTCCGGGGATTCCTCCTGCCATACGGTCCGGATAGGTCTCTCCGGACAGTCCTTCATAGGTATACCCCTCCGCTGCGGTGGGCATCAGAAACCGCATTCCAAATACCGGCAGCTCCGGCAGACCCTGTTTTCCATGATAATCTGCCTGCACATGGATTCTGCCGTCTGCTTCCACCGTATAAGTCACTGTCACCTCCGTCGCCGGAACCGTCGGTGTCTCATACATATAGATGATCTCGAATCTGTCGCAGGTCTCTTTTCCGGTGTATTTATTATTCGCCGGTGCCAGCGGGATGGCAATCTCCTGCCCATCCATCCGGGCCTCTACCCGGCTGCAGCGTACAAAACGATCCGCTGCGGACCATACTGCACTGCGGAATGCGAATCCACACCCTCTGTCATTGTCCGTGACCGCGCGCCAGAAAGCCGGTCGGGGAGTCCTGTACAGCCACTCTTTGCCGTCCTTATATAAAGACTCCATGCCTCCGCATCCCACGGAGAAAATATAGGAAAAATCCTGTCCCTGTATACCGATAGTCACATCACCGATTACGATTCTGAGTGCCATAATAATATCTCACCTCCTGCATTGCCGGTTTTTCACTACGATCTGCGAATAAGATTCCATTCCCTGAGAATTCATAATCACTGGGTCTGTCATCAAAATCTCCTCCGTAGCGCAGTACTCTGCGTCCCGTCACTTCGTCCTTTACCCACAGTGCCTGGTCTATATAGTCCCAGATAAATCCACCCTGGTACATCTCAAAGCGGTCCAGCAGGTCCATATAGGAATTCATTCCACCCAGGGAATTGCCCATATCATGCATATATTCGCACAACAGATACGGCTTTTTCGGGTCGTTTTCCAGATAATCTATAATCTCCTGCGGATATGCATACATCCGGCTCTCCATGTCAGAAATCACATCCTCATATGCCTTGTTATGGAAAACACCCTCATAGTGCACCAGACGCAAGTCATCTTTTTCCTTGAAAAACTGCTGCATCGCAGCGATATCATCCCCGGCATAGGATTCATTGCCCAGGGACCAGAACAGGATTGACGGATGGTTCTTATAACATTCAAAATTCGTTCTGGCACGGTCCACTACCGCTTCCTTCCACTCCGGTACAGAACCCGGTACATTCCAAGAGGGCTCTACATCACACATCTTCTGCCAGGAACCGTGGCTCTCCAGATTCGTCTCTGCCATCACATAGATTCCGGCTTCATCGCACAGTCCGTACCATTCCTTGCAATCCGGATAATGACAGGTTCTGACTGCATTGATGTTGTTGCGTTTGAAGCAGACAATATCCCATTTCATGTCATCCATTGAAATACATCTGCCGGATGCTGCATTCCACTCATGGCGGTTCACGCCACAGATCACCAGCCGCTCACCATTCAGCTTCATTACCTTATCCTGCGGATCCAGCACAAAATCACGGAAGCCTATTTTGTATGGCACCACTTCCACTACCTCACCTGCATTGTCTGTCAGCGTGATCTCCAGCTGATACAGGTAAGGGTTCTCATGGCTCCAGGGGATTACCTTCTCTGCGAGTTCTTCCTTCAGATGTAATGTCTGTTCCATCTCCTGCTTCATCCATTCCGTGCGCTCCAGAAGCTTATGACCCATGGAATCTGATAACCGGATATGTATTTTGCCCGGACGCTGTCCTTCATCCTCAGCTGATATTTTGATTGCTGCATCTAACGTGCCTTTTCCATCCTCTACGGAAAAATAAGGCTTCGCCCAGAGGTCTTCCACGTGCCACTGCGGCTTGGCATATAATTCCACACTCCGGAAGATTCCGAAAAAGCGGAAGAAATCCTGATCCTCCAAAAAAGCAGCCGTACTGCGCTTATGTACTTCCACCGCCAGTAGATTGTCCTTTTCCTTAATATATGGTGTCAGATCGAATTCGGAGGGGGTAAAGCTGTCCTCGGCATATCCCACGAAATGCCCATTCAGCCAGACATACATTGCCTGTTCCACACCTTCGAAACAGATGATTACCCTTTTTCCCCGCAGACCTTCCGCCAGGTGAAAGCGCTTGCGATAACTTCCCACGGGATTATACTCTGCCTCACTGAAAGCGCCTTCTGCCAGACCTTTCCCCAACGTATACGCCGGTCGGCGGTAGATTTTCCCCTCCCAGGGATACATGGTATTGATATAATGAATTTGGTCATAACCTGCCAGCTCGATATGTCCCGGCACACGGATCGTATCGAACTGTGCACTATCGGCATTTTCCCGGTAGAAATCCACCGGCCGGCTTTTCGCATTCACCGAATAGGCGAACTCCCAGGTCCCGTCCAGAGACTGTACCAGGGAGCTTCTGCCCTCTGCCGCTTCTTCCGTATCCTGATAGATTGGATGATCACTGTGGGCTGGCAGTTGACCGACCCGGAACACCTGTGGGTCATCCAGCCAACGGATATTTGCTTCCATGTCTTTTCCTCCTAATTCCTTCTTGTTTTCTCTCTTATGTTATTCTTATGACATTCCTCTGTTATTCCTTGACAGCTCCCGCTGCAATTCCTGCCAAAATATATTTTTGGAAGAAAATATAGGTCAGTACGGTAGGAATCATAACTACGATGATACCTGCTGCCAGTGTCTGCCAGGATCCCTGCTGTGCATTTGCATAGTCCATCAGGAAAGTGGTGATGGTACGCAGTTTATTTTTGGGCATATACAGATAAGGAATATACATGTCGTTGATAATGTTGATTGCTTTTACAATACATACCGTAGCCGTAGCCGGTGCCAGCAACGGGAAAATGATCTTATAGAACAGTTGAAAATAGGAACAGCCATCTAAAAGCGCCGCCTCATCCAAAGATACCGACAGACCGGAAATAAACTGTCTGTAGATATACAACTGCATCAGGTCGGAGGCAATATAGATCACAATGGGAGCTCCCAGGGTATTGTACAGATGAAAACCATTGATGATACGGAATCTGGATATCTCTGTTACAAAAGAAGGGATCAGCATTCCCAGGAAAAACAAGCCGACTACAAACTTTTTGCCCCGGAATTCAAAACGTTCAATGATGAAAGCTGTGATAGTTCCCAACATAACATTGAATACCAAAGATACCACTAATATAATAATAGTGTTTTTAAATCCGATTAGCAAGTACTTATTTGTAAATACTTTTTTGTAATTGTCAAAGGTAAAATCACTTCCCGCAGGAGGCATCAATGGAGAAGACAGTGTCATGGCTCCCTTGGACTTCAGGGAGGCAAACAATGTCAGAAGTATCGGTGCCAGCACGATAATGACCATTCCGATACATATGATCTGTTTTAAAATTTGTTGTGTTACTCTCTTTGTCATATCCAAACGCATCCTTTCTGTTTTCTACTTGTGATCTCTCAGTACCAGGCCATGAATAATCTTGTTCTGAATCACATAGATCAATACAATCATCAGCATAATTGCCACTGCCATCGTAGCCGCCAGACCAAAGTTGGAGAAGGTAAACGCTGTCTTGATCGTGTACAGCGTGAATGTGGAGGAGGCATAACCGGGACCACCTGCTGTCATAACAAAAGGAATGTCGAACACCTGCAATGCACCGCGGATATTGTCAAACAGTACAAAATCCACCATCAGCATAATTGCAGGAACCTGTATGTATTTAAAAATCTGTCCGGTACTTGCTCCGTCAATTTTAGCGGCCTCCAGAATATCCGTAGGAATGGACTGTAAGGCTGCCATAAATAAAATTACATGATATCCGCTGAATCTCCAGACAGACACAGATGCCAATACGAAATTTACAATTTTCTCATCGGATAACCAGTTACGAATCAGACTTTCCAGATGCATTGCCGTCAGGATTCCGTTGAAGGCTCCGTTGATTGGGGAGAAGAAATAGGAAAATGCGTAGGAAATAGCAACGCCGTTAATAATATAAGGTAAAAATACCATGGTCTTGTAGAATTTTGCTGCCCGCAGTTTGCTGGTAAGCAGAACCGCAAAAGCAAGTTCTACCAGGATCATAAGCAGATGAATCACAAAATATACCGCATTGTTGCGCAAGGACAGCCACAGATCCTTATTTTGTAGCATCGAAAGATAGTTGTCAAAATTAATAAAATGATACTCTGCTGAAAAACCGTCCCAATCCGTAAAGCTCATACGGAACAGGTCAATCGCCGGGAACACCACAAATGCGATCAGTAAAGTAACCGGTACCAGCAAGGATATGAAAATAAACTGTCTGCGTTTTTTATTTAATTTATTCATGGATATCCCTCTCTTTATGATTTTCGGGAGCCGCTATGCAGCTCCCGATCTGTCTCATGTCTTATGCAAATCTGATAAATCCTGATTTTACTGGATGCCCAATTTGGTTCTCGCATCTTTCCATTTCTGGTTCAGTTCTGCCATCTTACTGTCCAGATCAAAGTTGCTGGTCAGCATTTCTGCACCAAGCTTCTTGTAATCGAAGGTAGTTTCATTCTGAATGGCTGTGAAATCGTCACCACCACCGTCATACATTACAATCTGTTTGTCAGGACAAAGGGTATCTGCTTCTGCCAGGATAGGATCCTTCTCCTTCGGGAAATTCGTCATGGAAGAAGAGGAAGAAATGTAAGCAAGATACTCGGGATACCAGTCTTCGGAGTAGAACCACTCTACGAATGCCTTGGCAGCTTCCGGATTCTTGGAATGTGTAGTCACACCCATGAAGGAATCACCTTGTACGATAACGTTATAAGGATCGGAAGTAGTATTTCTGGTAGGCAGATAGAAGGCACCCAGTTCGGAAGTATCTTCTGCCTGGTTCTGGATGTTCTGAAGTCCCCAGTCACCCAGAGCAATGATAGCTGCCTGTTTGGAAGAGAACAGAGCGGTTGCCTGATCGGAACCCATACCCAGGGGATCCTTGCCCATAACTCCGGAATTGAACAGCTCATATGCCTTACTGTAAGCCTTGTAGATATCCGTTCCCTCAGCGAAAGGTTCATCCTGTGTAGCCATGGTGTTCCAGTTCTGACCGTTGCCGGATTCCAGTGCCGGCATGAACTCCATGTAAGGGTAATCCGGCCATTCATCCTTGAAGCCACAGGCAATCGCCATGAAATTCGCATTATCTTTTCCATAATAGTCCTGTAAGGTCTTGGCAGCATCTTCGAACTCACTCCAGGTGGTAGGTACTTCTACACCGGCCTCTTTAAACATGTCTTTCCAATAATATACATATTCATATCCGCTTGTCATAGGGATGCCGAGGATCTTACCATCGATGGCATAGCCTGCTGCCAGTTCATTGTTCTTGGCTGCCTCAGTATCGGACAGATCCAACAAATACTCTTTAAATCTTGCCAGAGTAAAGGTCTTATTGAACATAACATCCGGTAACTGATTTGCAGATGCTCTCATCTTCATGGCATTCCAGTACTCGGAGTCATCCTTGATCTTCTCGATTTCAATATCGATGTCCGGATACTTCTCCTGGAACTTTCCTACCATATCATTGGATTCAATGAAATCATTCAGGTTGTTGTCCCAGATAGCAAAGGTAATGGTTCCGCTTAAATCTTCATTAGAAGCTGCTGCGCTTCCTTCTGTTTTGCTTTCTGTTGCTGCGCTATTATTGGTAGTACTGCTGTCTGCTGTGCTGCCGCATCCGGTAAGTAACCCCATGCCCATAACGCATGCAAGCACTGTTGCTATAACCCTCTTTTTCATACGTTTTCTTCCTCCTTGTGGAAAAATGTTTGTTTGCTTTTTACGAGCCTAAGTATAGCAACCGCACAGTTTTTCCACCATTTCATATCTTCTTTTTTCTTGATATTTTGTACGAATACATATTTTGCCATTCTTGATCTATCGTTGGAATTCTTGAACAAACGTAACAAAACGCAGGATTTTATCCTGCGTTTTGTATTATTCGCCCTGTTTTCGATACTGTGCCGGCGTGCACCCGGCTTCCTTTTTGAACATTCTGGTGAAATGCTCCGCGTTACGATATCCTACCATTTCACCGATTTCATAGCTCTTAAACGTAGTGGTCCGGAGCAATTCTTTTGCTTTTTGGATCCGTAACTGAGTCAGATAATTGGAAAAAGTCTCTCCGGTCTCTTTGGTAAACCGATTCGTGAAATATTTTTCACTCAGTCCCACATGCTCCGCCACCTGAAAAAGCGTCAGTTCGGCATCATCATAGTGGTCTGCCAGATAACGTTTCGCTTTTACGATCACATTGGTCTCTATGGCATCAATTTTTCCTACTGAGTAATCCATTACCCAGTTAATATAGTTCGTAATCCACATTTTCATACTGCGGACATCTTCCAGGCGACCTACTTTTTCCTTATAATTATAGCGTTGGCTGAAAATCTCTGATAGCGTAATACCATCGGTTCCGAAACGGGATGCTATGGCAATGATTACGGCAAACACCGCTTCCTCCGCCTCCTGCCTGTCCCCGGTATTCAGCTTCTCATACAGCTTTTCTTTTTCTGCGGTAAAATTTTTGGCATCCGCACCATATAATGTGTCTGCCAGCCGTCCGTACGCTTTCGCTGCATTCCTCAGGGTCTCTGCTTCTGCGCGTTTTTCTTCCAGATCCACAATGGCTCCTTCTCCGTACAGATAACGAATCCCTGCATATTCCCCCAGGAACTTAACCGCCTCCTCGAAAGCATCCATGTTTTCACATTTTCTGCCGATGCAGCATTCCATCTCCGCATTATACTCTGTCTTCACATAGCTCTGCAGTTCTTTCAGCATACTGAGCATCCTCTGTCCTTCATCCTTTTCCGTAATCCGATAATACAGGAATGCCTTTGTCAGACCTTCCGGACAGGCTACACAGTGCAGCGTATATCGGGGATTACGTTCAAAGCCGGACAATACCTGGCGGATTAGCTCCGCATCCGCTTTCACACCGGGTGCCCATTCAAAATACAATCCCACCAGCACATAAGAATCCGAGAAAAATTCCGGATGTTCTCCCGCCACTTGTGCAGGTGACATCTCCTCCCGGATCATGGCCGTGAAATATTCGCCGTTGGTTTTCTCTGTTTTCCGCACCTGTTCCTCATAATCTGCAATGAGGGATTTCAGGCTTCTGGCCATGGCATTAAAGTGGTGGATCACACCGCGGATCTCTGCCTGTCCCTGTGGTGCAATGTGGATATCCATTTTCCCATCTTCGATCTGTTTCAAGCCATCGCTCAATTCTCCGATGGGATTCACAATCTGACGGATAAAGTATCCGGCGAAATATCCAGCCAGTGTGAAAATCAGTGCTGCAACCAATAAAATTACCAGAGCAATCTTCACAAAATCCTGCATCAGTTCCGCTGTTCTGATATAACTTTCAATGTACCATGTAACATTCTCCAGTTCTATGGGGGTTCGCACGCACGTATACCCTCTGGCAGCTTTTACTGCAATCTCTTCTGTCTTGTAAATAGCTTCACCATTCTCATCTACGATCTGCATGATTCCCAGTTTATTGTTTTCTCTAATATAATTGCGGTTATAGTTACGAATCGCGTTTCCTGCATCACTGGTCTGATATAGTACCACCATCTCAACACTCTGAGATCGGTCGATCATAGAATTCGGCGATAATGCATAAATCAACACCAGCTGATCCCGACTGCCTCCCAGATACAGATCACTTGCTTTCCTGGTCTGGTAGGAACCTATCTTCACGGAGTTCAGATTCTGTAATGCATCCTGGTACCATTGCTTTGCACGAGTCTCCTCTATCGTCCGTTTGATGCTGCTTTTGAGGAAAAAAGCATTTCCGTTTTTCATATAAAAACCAATGGACACCACATCCTTCACAGGTTCAATCACCATATTGCCGGCCTGTTCCAGCTTTTTCTGTGCATCATATCTGGCATCCTGATCTGCTTCGTTCATTGCCACTGCATACTGGATAACCATATTATCATTTACATTGATCAGTTGGGACAAGCGCATGGACATGAAATCCACATCTGACTGAAGTTCTGCCGCAACCCCTTTCTGCACTCCTCTGATATTTTCGATTGCCTGCTCTCTATACTGCATTCCCAATATCACCAGGGAAAGTACTAATACCAGCACCAAAGGAATCACTATCATTCCCGTGAAAATACGATAATAAGCTTTCTTTAAAGGAAGTTTGTCATGTCTTTTCATTGTTCTAAAGTTCCTCCTCGTTTCTAACAGTTTACCGCCCTCACCTACCTTTGTCAAACACTGCTACCTGTGCTTTTTCGGCACACTACTTAGAAAAAGTATAGCATCATTACCGTAAATATGATAAGGTATAAGGGTATTTTACATTTATCGTAATTATTCACAAATGATAGGAGATTCTGTTTATGTTATCCACAATTGAGGCAGTCAACAGTGTTGTCAACAATTTCATCTGGGGTGTCCCCGCCATGATCTGTATCATCGGCGTCGGTCTGTATTTAAGTATCCGGACGCGCTTCCTGCAGATCCGCAAGTTCCCCTATTCCATGAAGGTGACACTGGGACGTATGATGAAGAAAAAAGAAGCCTCCGATGGAGCCCTGACACCTTTCCAGGCGGTATGTACCGCTCTCGCAGCTACCGTTGGTACCGGTAATGTGGCAGGTGTGGCAGGCGCCATCGCCATTGGCGGTTCCGGTGCGGTATTCTGGATGTGGATATCTGCGCTGCTCGGCATGTGCACCAAGTTTGCCGAAGTAACACTTGCTGTACACTTCCGCGAGACCAATGCACAGGGAGACCTGGTAGGCGGCCCCATGTATTATATTAAGAACGGACTGGATAAAAAATGGCACTTCCTGGCGTATTTGTTCGCTGCTTTCGGTGTGCTGGCTGTGTTCGGTACCGGTAATGCTACACAGGTCAATACGATCACTACTGCCATTGATTCTGCTCTGAGCAGCTTTAACGCACTGCCTGCAGATGCTGTGAAGCTTGTCAACCTGATCATTGGCGTGGCTCTTGCGATCATCATTGCCCTGATCCTGATCGGCGGCATCAAGCGTATCGGCAATGTCACCTCCAAGCTGGTACCTTTCATGGCGATCATGTATATTGTGCTGGCACTGGGTGTGATCATTTTCCATATTAAGTCTGTACCTACTGTATTGGCTTCTATTATCGAAGGTGCTTTCAATCCTGCCTCTGTCACCGGCGGTGTGGTCGGAAGCTTCTTCATGAGCATGAAAAAGGGCGTATCCCGCGGCATCTTCTCCAACGAAGCCGGTCTTGGTACCGGATCCATCGCCCACGCCTGTGCCGATACGAAGAAGCCGGTAAAACAGGGCTTCTTCGGCATCTTTGAGGTATTTGTGGACACCATCATCATCTGTACCATGACAGCGCTGGTCATCCTGTGCAGCGGCGTACCCGTAAATTACGGTGAAGCTGCCGGTGCGGAGCTGACCATCAGCGGATTCACCGCTGTCTACGGCAACTGGGTATCTATCTTTACCGCTGTGGCGATGTGCTGCTTCGCTTTCTCCACCATCATTGGCTGGGGACTGTACGGTACCAGATGTATCGAATTTCTCTTCGGTTCCCGCTCCAACATGCCTTTTATGGTGCTGTATTCCCTTACAGCTATCGTAGGCGCTACCATGAACCTCGGACTCATGTGGAGCATCGCCGAGACCTTCAACGGGCTCATGGTCATCCCCAACCTGATCGCCGTGTTCCTGCTGTCCGGTGTTGTAGTGAAGATGACAAAGGAATATTTTGCAAAAGAGAACTAAACGAGAAGTTTCAATGCACTGTACAATACTACTGCATCGGTGAATTTTCTCGGATTATATCCGCTGCGCTCCGCAATACGGTTTAACTTATACTGCAGGCTGTTCTTATGGATGAAAAGAGCTTCACTTGTATCCTGCAGAGACATTTCTTTGGCAAAATAGACCTGCAGCAGTTCCTTCTCTTCGTCAGTCAACGTTCCCAGTACTTTGTTGCGGTACTGGGAACGAATTTCTTCTGAGGTATCTGCCAGCAGGAGTTCATAATCCAGATTATCATAACACACCAGATTATCCTCTTCCGTTGCACACCGCAATGCAGCCTTTGCGCATTCAAACGACTGTGCACATCTCTCTACTGTTGCGGCATTTCCAATACCAATCTCCAATACGTTCCGATAATTCTCCGAAAGCTTTCTCAATGCCCACTTTTTCTGTTCCAGCAGATTTTCTTCTATGATCAGAATATATTCATTCGGGTAATTGTATCGGTAAAATCCCGCCTGCATCTGGGCAAACGTCTGTGTAATAGCCGACTGGATCATAAACAGGTTGTTCGGATTGTATCTGGAATTCAGTTGCACCACTACCACACGGCAGGCGGATTTTTCCGTCAGACCGTTTTCTTGTAACATATCCTTCAGGTAACGATCCGCCAGCGGTTCCCGGTTCACCAGACAACGGATCACGTAATTCAGGCGGTTCTTCTTCTGAGCTCCCAGCGCATCCAGTTCTCTCTCTTTTAACAGGATGTCCGTGATCTTCTGTGCCAGATATGCGTACTTTCTGACCTCCTCCACTTCTCCGCTGATACCGATCACCGCTATGATCCGCCCATTATAGGTAATGGGAATATTGATCCCTTTGCGTGTCCCACGGAAGCTATTGTCATCGGTGACTTCTATGGTATTCCCTTCCAGCACGACCCGGTAGCCCACCTCGTGATAGGTTCCGACACGGTCCCGGTCGGTACTGGCCACAATTATTCCCTTTTCATCGATGAAGTTGATGTTCTGACTGCAGACATCTTTTACCGTATCCACGATCTGCTGTGCCATTGCTCTGCTGATAAGTTCCATATTCGTCCTCATTTCCGCAATGTCTTTTGTGCCGGGTACATGCCGGTGATAAATGTAGCTTGCACCTAAAGCCATTACTGCATGGTTCTAAGTTCTACAACATACGCTCTGACTAATAGTGCCTCAATATGCATATACAGTAAGTCTGTACCACGCTATCCGTGATTATTCACTATATATGGTATACATAACATATTATCTTGTATATTTCAATATACAAATGTCACGTATAACATTTTTAATTTCCCGGCTCTCTACTATAATATCATTATAAAGTTCACGCGCGAACATTGATCCGTATCATTTCACATAGCGATAAGAGGAGATCCGGGGTATCCACTCCGGCCGGAAAGGAATTTATGAACGTAGTAATTGCAATTGATTCATTTAAAGGAAGTATGACCTCCATGCAGGCAGGATTAAGTGCTGCCGCCGGCATCAAACGTGTCTATAAAAATGCTTCTGTCACAGTGCGCCCCCTGGCAGACGGCGGAGAAGGCACTGTGGATGCGCTGGTAAACGGCTGCGGCGGACGTATGACGCAGGTGCAGGTAACGGGTCCGGTAGGACGGCCTGTTGTCTGCCAATACGGTATTATCGATGAGAAAAATACCGCCATTATCGAGATGTCCGGGGCAGCCGGCATTACGTTAGTAAACGGTGAGGAAAAAAATCCCTTGAACACCACCACTTATGGTGTGGGAGAGGTAATTAAAGATGCCATTCAAAATGGCTGCCGACATTTTATCGTGGGTATCGGCGGCAGCGCCACCAATGACGGTGGTGTAGGAATGCTGCAGGCTCTTGGGTTTGGTTTTCTGGATAAAAACGGGAATCAGATCAGCTTCGGAGCAAAGGGGCTTCAGAATCTGGAATCCATCACAACCGAGCATGTGCTTCCCGAGCTTAAGGACTGCAGTTTCCGCGTTGCCTGTGATGTCTCCAATCCTCTCTGCGGTGAACAGGGCTGTTCTGCAATCTTCGGACCTCAGAAGGGCGCTACCCCTACTATGATTATGCAGATGGATAAATGGCTGGCTTATTATGCCACTCTCGCCAGAGAGCAGTTTCCTCATGCGGATGCAAAATATCCCGGTGCAGGAGCTGCCGGCGGAATGGGATTTGCCTTTTTAACCTTCTGTAATGCTACTTTGGAATCCGGTATTAAGATTGTGCTGGAGGAGACCAATCTACGGCAGTATGTGCAAAATACCGATATCGTCATCACCGGTGAAGGACGTCTTGACGGGCAGACGGTCATGGGCAAGGCTCCGATCGGTGTTGCCAAAATTGCGAAAGAGTACAGCAAACCGGTACTGGCATTCTCCGGATGTGTCACCAAAGATGCCGTGGCCTGCAATGCGGAAGGTATTGATGCGTTTTTTCCTATTTTAAGAGTTGTCGTATCTCTGGAAGAAGCCATGCACACCGACAATGCAATGACAAATATGGCAGATACGGTGGAACAGGTCTTCCGCACCATCCATACTTTTACAACTGTTTCAAAATAGAATGATCAAATCACATTAAATTACAAAAGGAGTTAGCTATGGAATTCACAACCCTCGGGGCTCTCGTCGGCCTCATCATTGCCATTATACTAATTATTAAAAAAGTACATCCCGCCTACAGTCTGATCCTGGGTGCTCTCATTGGCGGTATCGTGGGAGGCGGCGGTCTGACCGGCACTGTAGGCACCATGGTATCCGGTGCACAGAGTATGATGTCATCCGTACTTCGCATCCTCACTTCCGGTATTTTGGCCGGTGCTCTCATCAAGACCGGTGCTACGGAAAAAATCGCGGATGTGATTGTCAAGAAACTGGGGCAGGGTTTTGCTCTGGTATCTGTCGCTGTCGCTACCATGATCATCTGTGCCGTAGGTGTCTTCGTTGATATTTCCGTAATCACGGTAGCTCCCATTGCCATGGCGATTGCGGAAAAGGCAGGATATAATAAGCCGTCCGTCTTGTTGGCCATGATCGGCGGCGGAAAAGCCGGCAATATTATCTCTCCGAACCCCAACACAATTGCCACGGCGGAAGCCTTTCAGATAGATCTGACTGCATTGATGATCCGTAATATTGTTCCCGCATTGGCCGCGCTGGTTGTTACCATCTTGTTGTCTACCTTACTTTCCAAGAAATCCGGTGTTATGGTTACGGACGCGGATCTGGAACAGATCACTGATAAGAATCTGCCTTCTTTCCTTGCAGCCATTGCCGGTCCTGTGGTGGTGATCCTTCTTCTGGCGTTGCGTCCGATCGTAGGAATCTCCATCGACCCTCTGATTGCGCTTCCCATCGGCGGTATCGTATGTATGTTATGCTGCGGGCAGATCAGGAATATTATTTCTTATACAGAATTCGGACTGAGCAAAGTAGTGGGGGTATCTATTCTTTTGGTAGGAACCGGTACTCTGGCCGGAATCATTAAGGCTTCCAATATTCAGTATGACATGATTGCCTTACTGGAAGCGGGTAATCTGCCGTCCTTCCTGTTGGCACCGATTGCCGGTATTCTGATGGCAGCCGCTACCGCATCTACCACTGCCGGAGCCACGATTGCATCCCAGACCTTCTCCGGTACGCTTGTTGCAAGCGGAGTATCCGCTATCGATGCCGGCGCCATGATCCATGCCGGAGCTACTGTAGTCGATTCCCTGCCCCACGGCTCCTTCTTCCATGCGACAGGCGGCTCTGTGAATATGCAGATTAAAGAGAGAATGAAGCTGATCCCTTATGAAGCCCTGGTCGGACTGACCAGCACTGTTGTTTCGAGTATTATTTATTTACTGTAGGAATGAGGATTGACTGGAATTTGAGTACGCTGTAACTTGAGAGTTTATGCGAGCAATGAGCCGCGCATAGGCAAAATAAGAACCGTGATTGGGAGCTTGCTCACAAATCACGGTTTTTATTTTTGCCGTGATGCGGCGAACGCCGCGATATGAAATAAGATTGGCAGCGCCTTTTGCTGGCAATCTTATGAATAGCGTGGCTCATTGCGGAGAACTGCCAATAAATGTGGAGCGCCCTTTGCGACACATTTATGAATTGAGTGCATGGCTCGTAACGTAGGGCTGCCGTAAACCAGACAAGTTCCGCCTGTGCCCATTCTTTTGCCTCAGTGTGGGCACAGGAGATAGGATCAAGCTAGTCTGTGCCCTTCTTCCGCCTCAGCGTGGGCACAGTAGATAGGATCAAGCTTCTCTGTACCCTTTTTCCGCCTCAGCGTGGGCACAGTAGATAGGATCAAGCTTCTCTGTACCCTTTTTCCGCCTCAGCGTGGGCACAGT
>OJJE01000088.1_pt1 | contig 61527 bp, 56 predicted proteins | sample 1596091 | NCBI WGS metagenome assembly OJJE01 (sample SAMEA4350129, study PRJEB24818) | metagenome | biome: human; feature: gut; material: faeces | place: Denmark | collected 2013-09 | reverse complement strand
ATTTATGCCCGATACTATCTGGGAATGACGGTAAATGAAATTGCCGAAGTAGAAGGTGTAGACCCAAGCCGTGTCCGAAACAGCATCCGGCGTGGCTTAAAACAGCTCGGAAAATATTTTTGATAAAGTTTCATTTGATGCGCCTGTTTATCCAATATACGGGAATATTAAAGTAGCTTCACACCCTTTCGGGAAAACATTAGTAAGTTTGAAATTGCCGTTATGAGCTATGGCGACTTGTTGGACAATCAGCAATCCAAGCCCATGTCTTAAATCAAGCCGTTCATCTGTGATTTCCATATAATGCGGTTTTTCTTTCAGTTCTTGCAGCTTTTCAGCAGACAGACCCGTTCCGTTATCCGTAACCGCCAAGATAAGATGGTTTTGCGATGCTGTAAGCGAAAGGCAGACTTCACAGCCCTGTGGGTTGTGTTTTATGCTGTTCTGGACAAGGTTGTTTACAGCTCGCGAAATCAATCTGGCATCACATTCCAACACAGCATTTTCGGCGTCAGGAGTGATCTTAATTCCGATGTTGTAGCTATCGGAAATTCCTGTATTCAACAGGTCTGCTACATAGGATCGCAGTAGTTTGGATAAGCGAACCATCTCTTTATGAAGCGGCTGCATCTCATATTCCAACTGCGATACTAAATTCAAATCCTGCACCAGCTCTTTGATTTTTACACTTTGCTTCCGTACTATTTCCGCCTGTTCACGGATGCTCTTGCTGGCAGCTTTACTTTCTGCAATACGGCCCGCATACCCCATAATCATGGAGAGAGGTGTGCGGATGTCATGGGAAACGCCGCTGATCCAGTTCGCCCGCGCTTCATTTTGCCTATTCAAAATGGAAGAAGCTTTGTTTACACTGCTTGCAATTTCCGATAGTTCTCCGCTGATATGAAGTGAAACTGGCTTTCCGTCTGCCAAAGTTTCCATAGCGGACACAATCGGTTCGGTATTGTGAATGATTCTGCGTTTGGAAAAGTAATAGGCTGAAAAGAGGCACAGCAAATCCAAGCCAAGCATCCCCAGCACAAAGATGGGGAGTCGTTGAAGTGCTGCAATGGAATAGTAATTGCTGGTGAGTTTTGTGTAGCTGTCTGTGGGATAGCCCAGCACCAACAACCCATCATCGGTGTTCCAAATAAAAACCGGGTAATCCTCAATATACCCTTTTGAAAATAGTGCGACATCTTGAATTGTGTAATTTTTCGGCACATTGTCCGGCAAATCAACCGACCAATAACATTGACCATCTGTGTTCAAGTAGATCGCCCAAATATGATTCTGTCGGAGCATTTGCACCGCCTCATCCGATAATTGTTCCGGCGTAGCGGCGGTAGCAGTCATTTCCAACATGGCTTGCGGGGATGAATCGCCATAATCCTCGGTCACAATCTTTTGAAAAGTCAGACCGAATACTACTGCATTAAGAAAAAGCAATATCAGAATAAAGGCAACGAACGACACAAGATATTTAGATATATAACTTCCGAATGATTTCATGACATCACTTCCTTGCTATCAGCTTATAGCCTAATCCTTTAATGGTTATTAGGGACACGGGTTTTGATGGATCGGTTTCAATCTTTTCCCGGACGCGCCGGACATGAGCATTGAGGCTGTTTTCGTAGCCAAAAGGATTATCCCCCCAGAGGGCTTCACAAAGCGCATCTACGGTAACAATCTTTCCAGCATTACGGGCAAGCGTTTCAAGTAAAGTATGTTCTTTGGCTGTCAGGGAGATAATTTCGCTGCCCTTATGGACTTCGGCCCGGCTGAAATCAATCGTACATCCATCCAAAACAAGCAGCGGTGAATCCTCTTTGTAGGTCCGCCGCAGTACCGCATAGATACGCAGTAACAGTTCCTGCGGCATAAAGGGCTTAGAAATGTAGTCATCTGCGCCAAGCCCCAATCCCGATAATTTGTCTGCTGCTTCGTCCTTTGCTGTTAAGAAAATGATCGGCACATTGGTAAAAGTGCGGAAATGTTGCATCAGAGAAAAGCCATCCCCATCCGGCAGCATGACATCCAAAACAATTAAATCGGGAGTTTCCTCTTTTGCGGTCAAAATAGCTTCTTTGACCGTCATTGCGGTAAGGACAGTTTCAAATCCTGCATCTTTCAATATATCTGAAACCATTTTCAATAGTTCCTGTTCATCATCTACCAACAGGAGCCTTTTAGTATGTAAAAAGGAATTATCCATAGCAGTTTCTCCAATCTGATTTTATTTGTTTCTATTATATCATGGGCTGTCCATTCTGCGTTCTTGTTCCTTGAAAAGTAAGGTAAAAGTAAGGACGGGAGAATGTAGATGTCAGGTTGAAGTTGTACCATAGAAGCATCGAAAGGAGATGTTTCTATGGACTATATCATTACAACGGAACAGTTGACCAAGAAATATAAGAACTTCACTTCGGTCAATCATGTTTCGCTTCATATTCGCAAGGGCAGCATTTATGGTTTTCTTGGCCCGAACGGGGCAGGCAAATCCACTACCATGAAAATGCTGTTGGGGTTGACCGCTCCCACAAAAGGCAGCTTTTCCATTGATGGGAAACAGTTTCCGCGGGATCGGATTGCCATTCTAAAAGAGATCGGCTCTTTCATCGAAGCGCCGTCTTTCTACGCGAATCTCACCGGGCGGGAAAATCTTGACATTATCCGCCGCATTTTGGAACTGCCGAAAGCTGATGTGGAAGATGCTCTGGAACTGGTAGGGCTGACCGAGTTTGGCGACCGGCTGGCAAAACAGTATTCGCTGGGAATGAAGCAACGCTTGGGCCTTGCCGGGGCGCTCTTGGGACGTCCGCCGATTCTGATTCTGGACGAACCCACAAACGGTCTTGACCCGTCTGGTATCCACGAAATCCGCAACCTGGTAAAATCCTTGCCCAGCCTTTACGACTGCACGGTGCTGATCTCGTCCCATATGCTGTCTGAAATCGAATTGATTGCAGATGACATTGGGATTCTCAACCACGGGCGGCTGCTGTTTGAGGGAAGCATGAATGATCTGCGTCAATACGCCCTGCAATCCAGCTTCGCTGCGGACAATCTGGAAGATGTGTTCCTTTCCATGGTTGAGAAAGATAACATGGACAGAAAGCAGAGGGCAAAATTATGAAAACGCTGGCAATCGAACTTCGGAAAGAAAAGCGAACCGGCGTGATTCCCGTGCTGCTGGCCGTTGGTGTCATGGGAGCCGCCTACGCATTTGTCAATTTCATTATGCGGAAAGACACACTTCTGAATCTGCCGCTGGCCCCGATGGATGTTTTGTTGACCCAGCTCTACGGCATGATTATGGTGCTGAATCTGTTCGGTATCGTGGTTGCTACCTGCATGATCTACAACATGGAATTTAAGGGAAGTGCCGTAAAGAAGATGTATATGCTTCCAGTCAGCGTCCCGGCCATGTATCTGTGCAAATTTCTGATTCTGACGGTCATGTTTTTGGTTGCTATCGTGCTGCAAAACCTGGCACTTGCACAGATCGGAATGACGGACTTGCCGGACGGAGCGTTTGAGATGGGTACGCTGGTACGCTTTGCCGGATACTCTTTTCTCACATCCATGCCGGTACTGTCGTTTATGCTGCTGATTTCCTCGCGCTTTGAAAATATGTGGGTGCCGCTTGGAATTGGTGTTGCCGGTTTTCTGAGTGGTATGGCCCTTACAAATTCGGGGCTGACGCTTTTGCTGGTGCATCCTTTTGTGATTATTCTGAAACCAGCAGTAGCCATGAGCGCCCAGCCTGATTCGACGGTTGCCCTTGTCGCTTTGGTGGAAACACTGTTGTTTCTTGCTGTGGGCTTGTGGCTGGCGAAGTACAGACGCTACGAGTAAGGAGGGATATTAAGAAATGAGTTTTTTGGATTTACTCAAAATCGAGTTTATGAAAGTAAAACGCTCCAAAATCGTACCCCTGATTTTCATTGCACCTTTATTGGTGGTGGTTTCCGGGGTTGCGAGTTTGAGCAACTACTTTACACCGGAATACACCAATGCGTGGCCTGCCATGTTTATTCAAAGTGCGCTTGTTTACGCCTACTATCTGCTTCCATTCAGCATGATCGTGGTTTGCGTGATGATCGCAGGACGAGAAACAGGAAATAACGGGATTCTGAAAATGCTGGCGCTGCCGGTCAGCCGCTGCGCATTATCCATTGCCAAATTCTGTGTGCTTACCTTTTATCTGTTTATGGAGATGGTGGTGTTTCTTGTCGTATTTGTAATCGCTGGGTTGATTGCGACACAGACAATGGGAGTAACAGAAACCCTGCCGATCCTATATCTTCTGAAATGGTGCTTGGGGCTGTTTCTGACTATGTTGCCGTGCATTGCGGCTATGTGGGCCATCACTGTGCTGTTTGAAAAGCCGCTTCTTTCTGTGGGATTAAATCTGCTGCTTGTGATTCCCGGTGTATTGGTTGCGAATACGCCGCTGTGGATCGCCTACCCGTACTGTTACAGCGGTTATCTCGTTTCCTGCTCTCTCCATGACTTTACAGCAGAAACTTCCGACGCCGCTTTTTCGGTGTTTCCGTTCCTGCCGTGCGCGATTGTAGTGTTTGGCCTGTTTTTCGCGCTGGCTGTCACCCAATTTGGGAAAAAAGAAATGAGGTAAAACTATGGAAAAGAAAAAATTTCAATCAGTTAGTATCGCTGCGCTCATTGTGAGCATCCTACCGCTGGCGGCTCTTGCCCCATCGCTTCTGCACCTTTCGCTGTCGGATGGAGTCCGAACCGCTTGGGCCGGAGCCAATATCGTTTTTGTCCTGCTGGGTCTGATTCTTTCGGTGGTATGTGTGCGGAGCAGGGAAAGCTGCAGCATTATCAATATTGTATCAGCTGCAATCAGCGTTTTTTGGTTGCTGCTGATGGTGGGAATTGTTGCGCTTGCTCTCGGAGAGTATCAGTCGTATGAACGAGCAATTTTGAAGATACCGGCTTTGCCTACACGTTGTCGCTGATCTCCGGCAAGCACAAGATGGTCATTCTTTACTGCCTGATGGAGTTCGAGACGGTGCGATTCAATGAGTTGAAACGGTATCTGAAAACCATTTCCGACAAAACTCTCAGCACGAATCTCAAGGAGCTGGAAGCGGATAAACTGATCGTCCGCACCGAGTATCCGCAGATCCCGCCGAAGGTGGAATATACGCTTTCGGAACGAGGAAAAACGCTGATGACTGTGCTGGATCAGCTCTGTGTCTGGGGCGAGGAGAATCGACTGACAGAGTGACAACTTCCAGATTGTATAATTTTAAAATTTGAAACATCTTGCTTTATTTGATGCTGATTATCCCTACATCGTTCCACTTCACTACGGATACGAATATACAGAGGGTATCTTGATTTTCTACATGCACTGCGCAAAAGAAGGGCATAAGCTGGATCTGATCAGAAGTAATCCAAACGTATGTATTTTGACGCAAAAGAGTTTGGTAAGAGACTTCACGATGTTCGCACTTCCCGTGGCATTACGCAGGAGGAGCTGTCTACGATTGCGAAGAAAATCTAATCGTGCTCTGCGTTTGGAAATGACAAAATAGAGATACTATACCATTGCAAAAAAGAAGTGAGCACGATATAATATGGATAAGAAGGCAAAAGTCACCGCAATGGTGTGAAAATAGATTTTGGCTGTTTCCATAAGGAGTAGATTGAGAGGCGTTATCCTCAGTGGCTGAAAACGCAGATGTGTGATGCTTGCAGCAAGCTATTTGTATAAGCCGAAAGGCCGCAGAAATGCGGCTTTTCCTAAATACATGAGTTAGCAGAATCTAACTTATCAATGCGTGCGTGCTGGTTAGATAAATCTAACTATAAAAGGAGAGACAGCAATGCGAGAACACAAGAATTTCTGGGACAGAAATGCAGGTCTGTATGACTGCTTTATGCGAAAAGACAGGGCAGTATACGAGAAAATGTATGAGCTGATCCGTCCGGTCGTGAAAGACAAAACAGTGCTGGAGGTGGCTACCGGAACGGGACTGATCGCCAAGCACATCGTAAAAGCAGCGGCACACATCGAGGCGACGGATGCCTCTCCGGAAATGATTGCAGAAGCCAAGCGGGGAAATTGCTCTGCGAAGCTGCATTTTTCCGTGCAGGATATGTTTTCTCTGCCATACGCGAGCAAATCATTCGATGTGGTAATCGTATCAAACGCACTGCACATTGTGCCTCAGCCAGAAAAATCACTGCGAGAGATCAAACGGGTGCTGAAGGACGATGGTGTGTTGATCGCGCCAACCTTTACTCACGCGGAAAATTCACTTAGAGGAAGGATCAAAGCCTATTTTATGAGATTGGCAGGATTCCCTCTGCATAGCAGGTGGACGAGTGAGGAGTATCTGAGTTTTCTGCGGCAGAACGGGTGGAGGGTGCGAAAAAGTGCTGTGCTGAAAGCGTCCTTCCCGCTGACCTATGCCGAATGTGTGAAATCGGAGGTGTGATATGTCATTCTTTGAAAACACCCGAAAGCCCGTAGGACTTGGCGGGAAGATCATGGTTGCCATGATGAACTTCGGACACAGCGCAATGGCAGCGTGGGGACTTCCATTTTTGCAGCCTGCCCAGGATGCCATGGTGCTGGACTGTGGCTGCGGCGGTGGAGCGAACATTAAAACGCTGTTGAAACTGTGTCCCAAAGGCAGGGTGCAGGGCATCGACTACTCAGCCGTCAGCGTGGAAAAAGCGCGAAAAGTCAATGCCAGAGCCATTGCGGCAGGACGGTGCAACGTGCAACAGGCAAGCGTGACAGAGCTGCCGTTTGAAGCGGAGCAGTTTGATGCGGTGACCGCCTTTGAAACGGTCTACTTCTGGCCGGAGCTTGCACAGAATTTCAGAGAGGTCTATCGGGTGCTGAAGCCCGGCGGGATCTTTTTCATCTGCAATGAAGCAAACGGCGAAACAGCAAAAGATGACAAATGGACACAAATTATCAATGGTATGACCATCTACACGGACACTGCACTGAAAGCATATCTGGAGCAAGCAGGATTTTGTAAGATCCAGAGCCACAAAAGCAAAAAGGGGTGGCTGTGCGTTACAGCGCGGAAATGAGAGGAAAAAAAGCCATGAGCATTTTTGCATCCATCCTGCGGGCAGTGTATAGACTCTCCGAATCCGTCAAAGCGCGCCATCCTCTTCACGCTTCTGCCGTGGCCGCTGGATCAGATCGATCACGGCACGGAATCCGCCGGACACCTGCTGGTTTTGGTATTGGGGCTGGTGTTGCTGCGGGAGAAGGCAAAATGCGGAGAATGTAAGGAGGCAGTGCAATGAAATACATGGGTATGCCAATGGGAATGTGGGTGTTGTTTGCAGGCTCATTCAAAAAGCAGTTGACGGCGGTGTTCGGCTATGATGCCGATGCGGCACAAGCGATCACGAAAAAAGCAAAGCCGAAGTACAAAGCAATCATTGCAGACCTGCCGGAGTTTGAAAAAGCGGACCGCTTCAAGATGAACATCGTCAACTGCGCAATGCTCGGCGCGTTCATTCTCTCCATGCCGCAGTGCCCGGCGGTAGACCGCCTGACGGATTACTACGCAAAGGCGATGATGACAGCGCCCATGCAGTGGTTCTGCCGTAAGAGCGGAAAAAGCAAGTTCACCGCAAAGGATATCGCTGCCATGAAAGCCACTGCCGCTCTGAAAGCCGCCGACCGCAACCCCTATTCGTGGAACATGGAGTTTTACGAATACCCGGATGGCAGCGGCTACGAGGGACGCTTTACCAAGTGCGGCATCTGTGTGCTGATGAAGGAGCTGGGGCTGTACGACCTGACCCCTGCTTTGTGCCGTCTGGACTACACCATGAGCGAAGCGGGCGGCGTGACAAATTTTGTGCGGCAGTACACCCTTGCCTCCGGCGGGCCCTACTGCGACTGCGGATACAAAAAGAAAGGGTAACGGACGATGAAGAGGAAGGAAACCTATCTTTCCCGTGATTTCCGGGAAACTGCGGCACTGCGCTTTCCAGCGCAGGCAAAGGAACTGAACACCGCTTTCGATATGTCCCTATCACGACACCTGCACAGAATATGGCTGTCCGGAGCTGTGCCGCTGCTTTTGCGACAGTGATGACATCAGCTATACCGGGCTGCATCCGAAGCTGATCTGGGAGAGAAGCATGACGCTGGGGCGTGGAAATGACCGCTGTGATTTCTGCATGAAGGTCAGATAATAGTGGGCGGCATATTGGTATGACGCAAAAGCAGTATCGGACGAACTTTCCGGTACAGCCCGATGCAAAGGTCGCCTGCTGGTACGGAGAAAAAGAAGGGCATATGAAAGTTGATGATGGAATATCCGGTGCAGTGTGGGTGTAATGCTCATGTTGCATCGGGCTTTTTTGCGTAAAAATAATATTTGATAATGTTGATTTTCAACTGTTCTTAACTCAAATATTGTATCTTAACTCAAAAAGAGTTAAGATTGGAGGCGAACAAGAATTATCAACAAGTCAAGCTGCGAAGGACTTGGAACTGACACCTACTTCTATATCAAGGGCATCGAGACAACTTGAAGAAATGGGATTGCTGCATATAAAGAAAGAAGGTGTGCCGCAGTTTTATCGGTTTAGTCACCCAATTACAAATCAGTATCCTGCGATGATTGAACTTTTCACGCGAAAGCTGGATGCCATTCAACTTCCAGAAGATGCAGATGAACGAGTTGAAGAAGCCATGGAAGAATGCGGAAGGAACTGTGGAGGAATAGGATCATGTCAAAAGATGAGTATTTGATTACCGATGCACCGCTGAAAGCGCTGACGGTTTTTGCAATGCCGATGATTCTCGGCAGCTTTTTTCAGCAGGTATACAATATGGCTGACTCCATTATCGTCGGTCAGTTTGTGGGTTCCTCTGCACTGGCAGCGGTGGGTGCCTGTGCAGCCCTGACGAATATTTTCATTTGTGTGGCACTGGGTGCCGGTGTCGGTGCCGGTGTGCTTGTGAGCCGCTATTTCGGCGCCAAAGAGTATGGCAAAATGAAAACCATTGTGTCTACGTCGCTGATCAGCTTTTTACTTCTGAGCATCTTTCTTGGTATCTTTGGCTTTTGCTTTTCCCATGCGATGATGAGCAGATTACAGACCCCTGCCGATATTCTGGAGGAAGCGGTACTGTACTTGCGGGTCTATTTTGTGGGCTTTCCGTTTTTGTTCATGTACAATATTCTCTCCACCATGTTCACTTCCATCGGTGAATCAAAAATTCCGCTGGGGCTGCTGATCTTTTCATCGCTCCTGAATATTGTGATGGATCTTTGGATGGTAGCCGGTCTGGGGCTTGGTGTATTCGGTGCAGCGCTTGCAACTCTGATTGCCCAGGGTATTTCCGCTGTGTTTTCACTTTTGATTTTTCTTTACCGGATGCGGCGATACCAAAGCCCGTTTCAGTGGTTTGACGGGCGTAAGCTGCGCTCGATGCTTCGGATCGCAGTGCCCTCGGTTCTGCAGCAGTCTACCGTGTCGATCGGTATGATGATCGTACAGGCAGTGGTAAATCCCTTCGGCACACAGGCTCTTGCAGGATATGCGGCGACGATGCGGGTGGAGAATGTTTTTTCCCTGATATTTGTGTCCATCGGTAATGCAGTTTCGCCGTATGTTTCCCAGAATCTTGGGGCAGGCAAAACCGAGCGTATCAAAAAAGGTTATCATGCGGCATTGGTGTTGGACGTGTGTTTTGCGGCGCTTGCCTTCCTTGTCATTGAAATGCTGCACACGCAGATTTCCTCGCTGTTTCTGGGAAAGGACGGAACAGCCCTGGCCTATCAGGTGTCCGAAGATTATATGAGATGGCTTGGATACTTCTTTATCTTTATGGGAATTAAAATGGCAACCGATGGAGTTCTTCGCGGACTCGGAATCATGCGGCCATTCCTTATTGCCAATATGGTAAACCTTGCGATCCGCTTATCTGTGGCGTTGATCTGTGCACCGCGTTTTGGCATTGACTTTGTCTGGCTTGCCGTACCGGCTGGCTGGCTTGCCAATTTCCTGGTTTCCTATGCAGCACTCAGAAAATCCTGGCCGGCTGAGAAAGCGGAGCTATCTCGATAAATTTGGATAAAAAACGGAGGATACAAAATGACAAACACGTTGACAAATGATCGTTCAGATCATCAGATTGACTATCGATTTAAAATCTTATATGCAGTTGGAATTCTTATGGTTCTGTGTGGACACTGCGAGGGAGGAGGAATCTCCCTGAGTCTGGCAGACTGGTTCCCATATGCAGGTCTTCATGTGGCATTGTTTGTTTTCTGCTCCGGCTATTTTTACAAGACAGAGGCAGAAGAAAATGTACCGGGGTATCTGTGGAAAAAGATCAAGACACTGATCATTCCGTTATATCTGTATAATATTGCATATGGAGTGCTCGTACAGATCTCACATATCAAATATTTTAAAATCGGTGGTGAATTTACCCTGTATAATCTGTTCGTTGCACCGATTATTGACGGACATCAGTTCGAATATAATCTAGCGGGCTGGTTCATTATGCCGCTTTTTATGGTACAGGTGTTAAACATTCTGTACAGAAAAGTTCTGAAAAAGATATGCAAAAATATTCCGGAAGTAATCTTTTTCGTGATCGGAATTGCTCTGGGACTCATTGGTAATCTGCTTGCCTGCAAAGGCTATAATACCGGCTGGTGGTTGGCAGTCGTCAGAATGCTTCACTTTATGCCTTTTTACAGCCTGGGGATTTTTTATAACAGAACCCTGGAAAAGTATGAAAGAAAGCTTCCCGGTATTCTTTATTTTGCAGTGATTATGGGAATAAAGCTTGCACTGACGTATCATTACGGAAAGTTTCTGGTATATACTCCGTCCTGGTGCAATGATTTCACGGAAGGACCGTTGATGCCGATTATCGTGGGTTACCTGGGAATTGCCATGTGGATGAGAATAGCAACTGTGTTAGAGCCCGTTTTTGGAAAAAACAAATATGTTAACCTACTGGCTGATAACACCTATTCCATTATGATGAACCAGTTTCTGGGCTTCATGATCGTGAAAACGATTTATGGTGTTTGCGCAAAATTATTCCCTGTGTTTACGGATTTTGATTTTGTCAGTTACGAAAATAATCTGTGGTGGTATTATACGCCGCAGAGAATCGGATATACCAGAATTTTCTATTTGCTGGCAGCAATTATTTTTTCCGTATGTGTACAATATGCTATCAATTTTGTAAAAGGCAGATATCGAAAAATAAAAGGCTTTTAGGCGCCAGAGATTATGGATATGTGCCAATATCCTTGAAATTATCCTTGAAATATGTCATCATTAGTTCATGGGATGCAAAAACATAAAAGGATTAGAAAGAGCAGGTATCATATATGAAAAAGAAGATCATTGTTGCAGTAGTGGTAGTTATTGTGATTTTGGCGGCGATCGCGATTATCTCTGTCCTGGCACAGACACCGGCGCTGATCTGACCGGAAAGGAAGCAGGACAACGATTATGAAACTGTTATACGGTACCGGCAATCCGGCAAAGGCAGCTGCCATGCAGAACCGCATAGCCGGACTTGGCATCGAATTGATCAGTCTGCAGGACCTGCGGGCACAGGGGGTGGAGATCCCCGATGTCCCGGAGATAGGCAATACGCCTCTGGAGAATGCCAGGCAGAAAGCGCATGCTTATTATGAAGCTTTTCGTATGCCTGTATTTTCCTGTGATTCCGGGTTGTATTTTGAAGATGTCCCGGAGGTGGTCCAGCCCGGGGTACATGTGCGTACGGTGAATGGTGTGTATCTGACGGATGAGCAGATGCTGGAGCACTATATCGGACTGGTCAGACACTATGGAAGGCTTACGGCAAAATACCGCAATGCCATCTGCTATGTGCAGGATGAGGAACATGTATATGAGGCGATGGAGCCTGACATGGAAAGTGAGAAATTCTGGCTGACGGATGTACCACACAGCAGCATCCGCAGAGAGGGGTTTCCGCTGGACAGCATTTCCCTGGATCCCGGAACCGGGAAATATTTCTATGATCTGCCTGAGGCGGCGGTGGATCAGGTGGCGGTAGAGGAAGGTTTTCTTACCTTTTTCCGGAGAATCTTACAATACAGATGAAGAAATGATAAAACAACAGAGTGCAGAGAGGCATCTGGATAGGAGAATATATGGCAGTTGAGAGTGTAACGGAAACAGCAATGGTGTGGGGAAATGTAAGCAGTGCAAGTATGGTGGGGATGGTGATATCTCTGCTATTATCCGTGGTTTTACCCATATTTTTAGGTATCTTTATCTATAAGAAGACAAAGGCATGGGTGCCGGCGTTCTTCATCGGTTGTGGAATTTTCGTGGGCTTTGCCATGATCTTAGAGCAGATCTGTCATGCCATCGTGCTGACGGTGACTGGAAGCGCGATCCGGGACAATATCTGGCTGTATGCGATTTATGGTGGACTGGCAGCAGCACTTTTTGAGGAGTGTGGCCGGTGGATCGCCATGAAATTCTGCCTGAAAAAACATCTTACCCGGGAAAATGCGTTGATGTACGGCGCCGGACATGGCGGCATTGAAGCTTTTCTGATTCTTGGTATGTCTTCTATGAGCAATCTCCTTACCGCAGCCATGATCAACGGTGGTCTGATGGAGAAGACTATGACGGCATTGGAGCCCGCACAACAGGAGGTAACCTACCGTCAGCTCTCTGTTCTCTGGACCACACCGGCTTACCAGTTCTATCTCGCACCGGTGGAGCGGATCAGTGCGATCGCTCTGCAGATCGCGTTGTCGATTCTTGTATACAGTGCGGTGAAGACAGGCAGAAAGCTGCATTTGGCAGCAGCCTTCGGACTGCATTTTGCAGTGGACTTCTTAACCGTGATATGCGCCGCTACCATTCCCACCTGGGCATTGGAACTGGGACTGTTATTGGTGGTTGCAGTGATCTGTGTAGCAGTATACAAATTGGTATATGTACAGATGGCAGAGAAAAAGGCCTGACGGAGACAAAAACCAGCAGATAAGAAGGAATGGATTAAAAAAAGGCGAACGTGTCATGAGTCATAAAATATGATATAAAAGATATGAGGCAACGAACAATGAAGATCAACAGAGAAAAAGCATTGGCAGCATTTCAGGAATACACGGACCGTTATGACAGCAGCCGGGACATGATCCGCCTGAAAATAGAACACACCTACCGGGTCTGCGGATTGTGCCAACAGATCGCCAGATCCCTTGAACTTCCGGAGGAAGAGGTGGATATTGCGTGGCTGACCGGACTGCTCCATGATGTGGGACGGTTTGAGCAGCAGCGGGTATATGGAACCTTTATTGATGCGGATTCCATCGATCATGCGAAATACGGAGCAAGAATTTTATTTGGTAAGGTCTGGGAAGAGAAACACGGACTTGCTTCCGGAAGCGAAGAAAGCCTGCCCGAGGAAGTTCAGGCAGACGCCGGAATCAGTATCCGGGATTTCGTGGAAGATGCTTCCTGCGATGAACTTCTGTGGACAGCGGTATTTTATCACAGCGCCTACCGGATTCCGGAGGGACTGGAAGAACGGACGGCTATGTTCTGCCATATTTTACGGGATGCGGATAAGATCGATATCTTGAAGGTCAATGTAGAATTCCCGCTGGAGGAGATCTACAATGTGGACACCGAGGTATTATATCAGGAGGAAGTGACGCTGGAAGTGTTGCAGAGCTTTGATGAGGAGCACGCTGTACTGCGTTCCCTGAAGAAAACAGCGGTGGATAATGTGGTGGGACATATTTCCCTGGTGTACGAGCTGGTCTATCCCGAGAGCTGCCGTATTGTGAAGAGACAGGGGTATCTGGATAAGCTGATGAATTTTGAATCACGGAATCCTCAGACGAGAAAACAGTTCGAGCATATCAGAGAACATATGAGAGAATATCTTGCCGGAAAATAATGTTGGATACCTGACAGACAGAAACCAAACTGAAAATCTCACGGATGGCGGAGAATACCGTTATTCGTGAGATTTTCATTTACAAAGAGCGAGTTTTCGTTTTGTATATCGCAGATTCCTCCTGCACAGACTAAACAGTAGCACTTGATCGATAACATATGCAAAATTATGTTATCGATCAAGTGCACGATTGTTATGCAAAAACAGGATGCCTGTAAAATGAGGCATCTTCGCAGAACGCGGGAAAGGAGTTTGCAATGGATGGATTGACTGGGGGAAGCGGCGGAACAGAAGCGTTTCCCTTGAATGAACTGCCGGTAGGATTCGGCATGGCGCTGGCGATGAATGAACAGGCCATGCAAGGCTATGCGGCACTGACAGAGACGGAGAAGGAACATCTGATCCTCCGGTGCCGGGATGCTGGATCCAAAGAAGAGATGGAGCGGATCGTGGCATCACTGGTACCGGGAGAATCGGCGGAGAGTGTTATTGCCAGCCTCCGTCAAGAGTAAGGATCTGTCCGGTGAGATAGGTTGGCGCCTGGATGAGCTGGAGGACAAGTTTTGCGACTTCCTCCGGCTGGCCCAGACGGTCGGCGGGAATCTCTTCCCGGAGAGCGTTCATTTCCTCGGGGGAGAAGCAGTGGTTCATGGCAGTATCAATAACACCGCAGGAGATGGCGTTGACCTGGATATTGCTGGGCGCCAGCTCCTTGGCGAGAGCTTTGGTGAAGCTGTTCACGCCGCCCTTGGAAGCGGAATAGGCGACTTCCATGGAAGCTCCGACGTTTCCCCAGACGGAGGAAATATTGATGATACGTCCGCTGTGCTTTTGAAGCATCAGAGGAATTGCCAGACGGCAGGTGTAGAAACAGGAACTGAGATTCGTATTTATGACATTCTGCCATTCTTCGATACTCATATCCGTGAGCAGACCGATGTAGGAGATTCCGACATTATTGACTAAAACATCCAGATGATCCAGGGAAGAAAATATTTTTTCAATCGCAGAGGGATCTGATGCGTCTGCCATTTGCGCGGTGCAGTGGATCCCGTATTTTTCTTCCAGAGAGTTAGCAAGGCCGGACAGCTCCGGGAGAGTGCGGCTACAGGTCAGGACAAGGTCGTAACCGGCTCCGGCGAGGGTCTCTGCGATGGCACGTCCGATACCGCGGGAGGCGCCGGTGACAAGAGCAAGCGGTGTGTTCTTTATTGTATTCATGTAAAGTATCCTTTCTGAATTCTACGGCAACCTTTGGAGATAAAACAGTGCCGAATGCAAAAAACCTGTAAAACGAGTGTAGCACAGATGGGCTTGCTTTTCCATAGGGGAACTGCTACACTGGACAAAAGGAGAGAAAATTATGTACGATTTGATCATTATCGGTTCCGGTCCCGCAGGTCTGTCCGCAGCAGTCTACGGAAAGCGTGCGGGGCTGAACCTACTTATTATAGAAGAAAAGCCCATGAGCGGCGGACAGATTCTCAATACCTATGAAGTGGATAACTATCTCGGACTTCCCGGGATCAGTGGTTTCGATATGGGGATGACTTTCAGACAGCATGCAGAAAAGCTGGGAGCGGAATTTTTAGAAGCCACGGTGCACAGTGTGGAAGAACGTGGCGATTACAAATGCGTCTACGCGGGAGATCAGGAGCTGGAGACCCGTACGGTGATTTTTGCCACCGGTGCGGAGCATGCGAAGCTTGGTGTGCCCGGTGAGGAAGAATTAAACGGCATGGGTGTGTCCTACTGCGCTACTTGCGACGGAGCCTTTTTCCGGGGCAGAACGGTGGCTGTGGTCGGCGGCGGAGACGTGGCGCTGGAGGATGCCATCTACCTGGCGAGAACCTGTGAAAAGGTGTATCTGATCCACAGAAGAGACAGTCTGCGGGGGGCCATGGTATTGCAGGAGGAATTAAAGAGCCTTCCCAACGTGGAGATCCTTTATGACCATGTGGTCACGGAGATCTGCGGTGAGGATATGGTGGAAAAGCTGCGTATTAAAAACGTGAAGACGGAAGAAGAGAAGGATCTGGAAGCAGCGGGCATCTTCATCGCCGTTGGTATCCATCCCGACACGGAATTACTGCAGAGCCTGGTGACAGTCGGTGAGGATGGTTATATTCCGGCAGATGAGACCGGAGAGACTGACAGAGCAGGTATCTATGTGGCGGGTGACATCCGCAGGAAGCCTCTGCGCCAGGTCGTAACGGCAGTGGCGGATGGTGCTAATGCTGCGGTCAGCGCCGGGAACTATTGCAACCGTTTTCGTAAACAGTCATAGATTAGTAATAGATTCATTAAGAAATTTGAAAGAAAATCGAAAAATAATTAAAGAAAAGAGTCACCCATGTGGTGGCTCTTTTTACGTGAAAATTCTGCAAACCCGCATGAAATGGGGATTTTTGGAAATATTGACAATTAATTTACTATATTGACAAATGGAAAACTGCGTGATATATTTGTTAACAGATGTAACAAATTCGTAACAAATCATTTGGAAATGCAAAGCAGTAAGTTAAGAAAACAAGATAGCTCCAAGAGTTTCAGGAGGATAGAATGGCTCATAAATCTGTAAAAATTACCGTGTGCACCATGGCAGCGGTTATGGCTTTTTCCGGAATGAATATCACCGCAGATGCAGCAGCATCTTCATCGGTACTTCCCAGCGGTGGTATTGAACTGACTCTGGCAAAGGGGAATAAGTTAGAGAGTCTGTCCGCAGGTACGAACAATACCAAACAGATTGAAAGTATTATTGAAACCGTACTCCGTGATGATCAGATGGACACCACCCCGGAAGCATCCGAGGAAGAATCTTTTAAGAATCTGGTCATTGCACAGGTAAATGATTATGTAAATGTAAGAAGCATACCCAGTGAGCAGGGCGAGATCGTCGGTAAGCTGTATGACGATTCCGTAGGTCTCTTCATCTCCGAAGAGAACGGCTGGTATCAGATCTCTTCCGGTTCCGTAACCGGTTATGTAAAGGCCGAGTACTGTGTGACCGGCGATGAAGCAGTAGAGCTTGCCAAAAAGGTAGGTACAAGACTGGCAACTGTTAACACCACAACCTTAAAAGTACGTACAGAACCTTCCTTAGAGGCTTCTGTATTAGGTCTGGTTCCCTTAGAGGATGACCTGGTAGTATCCGATGAGACCGATGGTTGGGTACAGGTAGATACCGAGGAAGGCCTCGGATGGGTCTCCACAGAATTTGTTTCTCTTCATACAGAGTTCGTTGAAGCAGAATCCAAGGAGGAAGAAGCAAAGCGTCTGGCTAAGGAGAAGCAAGAGAGAGAAAAAGCCCGTGCCGCAGCTGCAGCGAAGGCAGCGGGAAGCAGTAAGAGTTCTTCGGCTAGTGCCCCCGCAGTTACTTATGCAGCCAGCGGAGACAGCGAGATGGGTACTGCAGTTGCCGACTACGCATTGCAGTTCGTTGGTAATCCTTACGTATATGGCGGATCCAGCCTGACAAACGGTACCGATTGTTCCGGATTTGTAATGAGTGTATATGCGAACTTCGGTGTAAGCCTCCCTCATTCCTCTTCCGCAGACCGCAGCCAGGGCGCAGCAGTTGATGGACTGGCTAATGCACAGGCAGGAGACCTGATCTGTTACTCCGGTCATGTGGCGCTGTATATCGGTAACGGTCAGATTGTTCATGCATCTACCGCCAAGACCGGTATCATCGTTTCTAATGCTGATTACAAGAAGGTACTGGCAGTTCGGAGAATCTTCTAATCTAATGATATAACCATAAAAGGCACTGTGTGAAAATACACAGTGCCTTTTATGGTTTGTGCGCCAGGGCCAGCTCTGACGGGTGAAAAGGTATGGAGTTGTACAATGAATTGTGCAATTTGTCAAAATATTATTATGCGACGAAAAAGGGATTGACAAAACAAAACTATACAAAGTATACAAAAAAACAAGCGAAAACGCAATAACGACAAAATAACAGCAAAAATACATAGGAAGTTATCCACAAGGGAAAAGCCCTAAAATAGGATAAAAGTTACTTATACACCAAGTTATACACATTATCCACAGGAAAAATCACATTCCCGAAGCAAGGAATTTACGAAAAAATAGGAACGAATGTTTTGTGAAGATGTAATAAAAATCGGAAAATGACGCGATTTGTCGATTTTAAAGTTGACATACAGGATGTCAAAAACAAGTAAAAAACTCATCAAATTGTTGCAAAACGTTGTGCTATTATGCTATAATGACTATACAATAAATGCAAGGGTTGCTACTGTGATCTTTGTAAATAAATACTTGGAAGGGATGATCAGCATGAAGTTTATTATTGTTGGCAGAAACATCGAAGTTACACCAGGATTAAGAGCAGCAGTGGAGGAAAAGATCGGCAAGCTGGACAAGTATTTCAATCCCGATACAGAAGTACATGTAACATTAAGCGTTGAAAAGGATCGTCAGAAAATTGAAGTAACCATTCCGGTTAAGGGAAGCATTATCCGTTCGGAGCAGGTAAGCAACGATATGTATGTATCTATTGATCTGGTAGAAGAGATCATTGAGAGACAGCTGAAAAAATATAAGAACAAGATCGTTGACAAACAGCAGGCGGTTGCTTCTTTCAGCAAAGCCTATGTTGAGAATGACTATACGGATGATGAGGAGATCAAGATCGTTCGTACCAAGAAGTTTGACATCAAGCCTATGTATCCTGAGGATGCCTGCATCCAGATGGAACTGTTGGGACACAGCTTCTTCGTATTCTGTAATGCAGAGACTGATCAGGTGAACGTAGTTTATAAGAGAAAAGGCGACACCTACGGACTGATCGAGCCGGAAGTATAAGCTGTAAAACAGCGTAAAAAGGTACAATTAAATAAGCAATGACAGACAGCCTGCCGGACTTACGGCAGGCTGTTTAAAATTGCATCAGTTATTTTGTTATTTTTTTGACAAAATCGTTGCAAAACAGATTTCGCTATGTTAAAATAGGAATAGTGAAATGATAAAAAAATAACAATCTAAAAACATTTCAGAAAGCAAACCAAACAAAACAAAAAAATGGAGGACAAACAAATGGCAAAGAAAGTTGTATTAGCAGGCGCTTGCCGTACCGCAATCGGTACTATGGGCGGAACCTTAAGCACAACTCCTGCACCGGAGCTGGGCGCTATCGTGATCAAGGAGGCTCTGAAGAGAGCAGGCGTTGCTCCCGAAGCAGTTGACCAGGTATATATGGGATGCGTTATCCAGGCAGGTCAGGGACAGAACGTAGCACGTCAGGCTGCTATCAAGGCAGGACTTCCCATTGAAGTTCCCGCAGTTACCATGAATGTGGTATGTGGTTCCGGTCTGAATTGTGTGAACCAGGCTGCACAGATGATCATGGCAGGCGACGCTGACATCGTAGTAGCAGGTGGTATGGAGAACATGTCTATGGCTCCTTACGCAATTCCTCAGGGACGTTACGGTTATCGTATGGGTAACGCAACCATGGTAGATACCATGATCAAAGATGCACTTTGGGACGCTTTCAATGATTATCATATGATTAAGACCGCAGACAATATCTGCGAAGAGTGGGGACTTACCCGTGAAGAACTCGATGAGTTCGCATTAAAGAGCCAGTTAAAGGCAGAAGAAGCTCAGAAGAACGGTGCTTTCAAGGCAGAGATCGTTCCCGTGGAAGTTAAGAAGAAGAAAGAGACCATCATCTTTGATACAGATGAAGGTCCTCGTCATGGTTCTACCATCGAAGGTCTGGCTAAGCTTCGTGCCATCAATCCCGGCGGATTCGTTACCGCAGGTAACGCTTCCGGTATCAACGATGGTGCAGCAGCTGTCGTTGTAATGAGCGAGGAGAAGGCTAAGGAGCTGGGTGTTAAGCCTATGGCTACTTTCGTAGCAGGTGCTCTTGCAGGCGTTCGCCCTGAGGTTATGGGTATCGGCCCTGTAGCTTCTACCAAGAAGGTAATGGCTAAGACCGGTATGAAGATCGAAGACTTCGATATCATCGAGGCTAACGAAGCATTCGCAGCTCAGTCCGTAGCAGTTGGTAAGGAACTGGGTATTGATGTAGATAAGCAGCTGAACCCCAACGGCGGTGCTATTGCTCTGGGTCATCCCGTAGGAGCTTCCGGATGCCGTATCCTGGTGACTCTGCTGCATGAGATGCAGGCAAGAGGTGCCAAGACCGGTCTGGCTACTCTGTGCATCGGCGGAGGCATGGGCTGCTCCACCATCGTTAAGATCGAGGATTAATTTTATAAATATTCGCTGGGGCGGTAGAATCTCTATCGCCTTAGTGTGGTTTTGAAAACACGAATAGAAATGTGAAATGAGGTAAAAACATGGATTACATTTTGTATGAGCAGAATGGCAATGTGGCAACCATCACCATTAACCGTGAGAAAGCGCTGAACGCTCTGAATTCACAGGTGCTGGATGAACTGAACGCTACATTGGATGCAGTAGATCTGGCAACGGTTCGCTGCCTGGTGATCACCGGTGCAGGTGCCAAGTCCTTCGTGGCAGGCGCAGATATCGGAGAGATGAGCAGCCTGACCAAGGCTGAAGGCGAAGCATTCGGCAAGAAGGGTAACGATGTGTTCCGCAAGATCGAGACTTTCCCCATTCCCGTGATCGCAGCTGTCAACGGCTTCGCTCTGGGTGGTGGTTGTGAGATCTCCATGAGCTGTGACATCAGAATCTGTTCCGATAACGCAGTATTCGGACAGCCCGAAGCAGGACTGGGAATCACTCCCGGCTTCGGTGGAACCCAGAGACTGGCTCGTCTGGTAGGTGCAGGTATGGCAAAGCAGATGATCTACACTGCACGAAATATCAAGGCAGCAGACGCTTACAGAATCGGTCTGGTAAATGAAGTATACAGCGCCGAGGTAGATGCTGACGGCAACGTAGTAAAGAGCGCACAGGAAGTAATGCTGGCAGCAGCACAGAAGATGGCAGCAACCATCGCCAAGAACGCTCCTATCGCTGTACGCAACTGCAAGAAGGCTATTAATGATGGCCTGGATGCAGATATGGATCAGGCAGTAGTCATCGAAGAGAAGCTGTTCGGAGACTGCTTCGAGACAGAAGATCAGAAGTATGGCATGGCTTTCTTCCTTGACAAGAACAAGGAAAAAGTAAAAGAGCCTTTCCAGAATAAATAGTTATAATAGTTTTTCAAATAATGATAACTATTCAGAGCCGTGCAAAACTGCGTTCTGCGAATGCTTGCATTCAGGCAGATAAGCAGTTTTATATGGCGAAGTAACCACATGAGCAAAAGGAAAGCTACGAAGTAGCGGTTTTGCGAATGGGGTTCTGAATAGTTACAAAGAATGATAGAATGTATAGAAAACAGGAGGATTTACCATGAAAGTAGGTATTATCGGTGCAGGTACCATGGGACAGGGCATTGCAAAGGCATTTGCCCAGGTAGACGGATATGAAGTAGCTCTCTGCGATATCAAGCAGGAATGGGCTGAAGGCGGCAAAGCCAAGATCGTAAAAGGCTATGCAAGACTGGTAGAAAAAGGAAAAATGACCCAGGAAGCAGTTGACGCTATCGTAGCTAAGATCACTCCGGGTCTGAAGGAAGACCTGTGTGCAGACTGCGATCTGATCGTAGAAGCTGCATTTGAGAACATGGAAGTAAAGAAGACCACCTTCGGTGAGCTGGACAAGATCTGCAAGCCCGAGTGTGTATTTGCTTCCAACACTTCCAGCCTTTCCATTACCGAGATCGGCAACGGACTGACCCGTCCTCTGATCGGTATGCACTTCTTCAATCCCGCAGACCGTATGAAGCTGGTTGAGGTAATCGCAGGTGTGAATACTCCCGCAGAGACCGTGGATACCATCAAGAAGATCTCCGAAGAGATCGGCAAGACCCCTGTTCAGGTAAACGAGGCAGCAGGCTTTGTTGTTAACCGTATCCTGATCCCTATGATCAATGAAGCAGCTTTCATCAAGATGGAAGGTGTATCCGATATCGCAGGTATCGACGCAGCTATGAAGCTGGGCGCTAATCATCCCATGGGACCCCTGGAGCTGGGTGACTTCGTAGGACTGGATATCTGCCTTGCCATCATGGATGTTCTGTACAACGAGACCGGCGACAGCAAGTATCGTGCATGTCCTCTGATCCGTAAGATGGTACGTGGCGGCAACCTTGGTGTGAAGACCGGCAAGGGCTTCTATGTATACAATGCAGACCGCACCAAGACTCCTGTGGATGCACAGTAAAGTATAAACAATCCGTAGGCATCAAAGTCGGGGTTCTTAGACCCCGACATCATGATAATTACAACCAAGTATAAATAACAATGGAGGATTAACATCATGGATTTTACATTATCCAAAGAGCATGAGATGGCGAGACAGCTGTTCAAAGAGTTCGCCGAGAACGAAGTAAAACCTCTTGCACAGGAAGTTGACGAGACCGAAACTTTCCCCAGAGAGACCGTTGAGAAGATGGCTAAGTACGGCTTCATGGGAATTCCTGTTCCCAAGGAGTATGGCGGACAGGGCTGTGATACCCTGACCTATGCTATGTGCGTTGAGGAGCTTTCCAAGGTTTGCGCAACTACAGGCGTTATCGTTTCCGCACATACCTCTCTGTGTATCGATCCTATCATGACCTTCGGTACCGAAGAGCAGAAGCAGAAATACGTTCCTGATCTGGCAAGCGGCCGCAAGATCGGTGCTTTCGGTCTGACCGAGCCCGGTGCAGGTACCGATGCCCAGGGTCAGCAGACCAAGGCTGTATTAGATGGCGATGAGTGGGTCATCAATGGTTCCAAGTGCTTCATCACCAATGGTAAAGAAGCAGATGTTTATATCGTAATCGCAGTTACCGGCATCGTAGAGAAGAGAGGCAGAAAGATGAAGGAGATCTCTTCCTTTATCGTTGAGAAGGGAACTCCCGGATTTACCTTCGGTACCAAGGAAAAGAAGATGGGTATCAAGGGTTCTTCCACTTACGAGCTGATCTTCACCGACTGCCGTATCCCTAAGGAGAACATGCTGGGCAAGCAGGGACAGGGATTCAAGATCGCAATGCACACTCTGGACGGCGGACGTATCGGTATCGCTTCCCAGGCTCTGGGTATTGCAGAAGGCGCTCTGGAGAGAACCGTTGCTTACACCAAGGAGAGAAAGCAGTTTGGAAAGTCTATTTCCGGATTCCAGAATACACAGTTCCAGCTGGCTGATATGGCTACCAAGGTTGAGGCTGCCAAGATGCTGGTATACAAGGCTGCACGCAAGAAAGATGAGTACAAGACCAATCCTAAGATCTCTTACTCTGTAGAAGCTGCTATGGCTAAGCTGTATGCTGCTGAGGTTGCTATGGAAGTTACTACCAAGGCTGTCCAGCTCCACGGTGGTTATGGTTATATCAGAGAGTACGAAGTAGAGCGTATGATGCGTGACGCTAAGATCACCGAGATCTACGAGGGTACTTCTGAAGTTCAGAGAATGGTTATCTCTGCAGATCTGTTGAAGTAAGCGTTGTTGAATGAATAATTAGAAAAGTAAGGAGAAAATACAATGAAGATTGTTGTTTGTATTAAGCAGGTGCCCGATACCAAGGGCGGTGTTAAATTCAATCCTGACGGAACTCTTGACAGAGGCGCAATGCTTGCTATCATGAATCCCGATGATAAGGCTGGTCTGGAAGCTGCACTGAAGCTGAAGGACGAGTTCGGCGCAGAAGTTACCGTACTGACCATGGGTCTTCCCAAGGCAGCAGATGCTCTTCGTGAGGCGCTGGCTATGGGTGCTGACAAAGCAATTCTGGTTACCGACAGAGTACTGGGCGGTGCTGATACCTGGGCTACTTCCACTACCATTGCAGGTGCATTGAGAAACCTTGACTATGATCTGATCATTACCGGTCGTCAGGCAATCGATGGTGATACCGCACAGGTTGGTCCTCAGATCGCTGAGCATCTGGGACTTCCCGTAATCTCTTATGCACAGGACATTAAGGTTGAGGGAGACAAGGTGATCGTTCAGAGACAGTATGATGACAGATATCATGTAGTAGAAGCTAAGATGCCCTGCCTGATCACTGCATTATCCGAACTGAATAAGCCTCGTTACATGACTCCCGGCGGAATCTTCGATGCATGCAAGGCAGAGATCACTACCTGGGGCAGAGCTGATCTGAAAGATGTTGATGACAGCAACCTTGGTCTGAAGGGATCTCCTACCAAGATCGCAAAGGCATCCGATAAGGTTCGTAAGGGCGCAGGTGAGAAGATCGTTCCCGATTCACCCGAAGACGGAGCAGCTTACATTGTTGCTAAATTCAAAGAAAAGCACATCATCTAATATAGGAGGCAAACCATGGTAACCAATAATATTGAAGAATACAAGGGTGTATATGTGTTCGCCCAGCAGGTAGACAATGAGATCAGTGGTATCGCATTAGAACTGCTCGGCAAAGGTAAAGAGCTGGCTGCAAAGCTGGAGACCGAGGTAACCGCGGTTCTGATCGGTTATAACGTAAAAGGACTGGCTGACAAGCTGGCTGAGTATGGTGCAGATAAGGTGATCCTCGTAGATGATCCCGAAATGGAGACTTACAGAACCGAGCCTTATGCACATGCACTGGCATCTGTTATTGAGAAATATAAGCCTGAGATCGTTCTGGTAGGTGCAACCGCTATCGGACGTGACCTGGGACCTACCGTTTCCGCAAGAGTTCAGACCGGTCTGACCGCAGACTGTACCGTACTGGAAATCGGTGATTTCCCTCTTGTTGCTATCCCCGGACAGGAGCAGAAGCACAATCAGCTGCTGATGACCCGTCCTGCATTCGGTGGTAACACCATCGCTACCATCGCATGTCCTGACAACAGACCTCAGATGGCAACTGTTCGTCCCGGCGTTATGCAGAAGATCGCTCCTATCGCAGGTGCAAAGGCTGTGATTGAAGAGTACAATCCCGGATTTACTCCGAACAACAAATATGTAACCATCAAGGAAGTCGTTAAGGCTGTATCCGATACTGTTGATATCATGGATGCCAAGATCCTGGTATCCGGTGGACGTGGAGTAGGCAGCGCAGAGAACTTCAAGATCCTGGAGGATCTGGCAGAAGTTCTGGGCGGTACCGTATCCTGCTCCCGTGCAGTTGTAGATAACGGCTGGAAGCCCAAGGATCTGCAGGTTGGACAGACCGGTAAGACCGTTCGTCCTCAGATCTACTTCGCAATCGGTATCTCCGGTGCTATTCAGCACGTAGCAGGTATGGAAGAGTCTGATCTCATTGTTGCCATCAACAAAGATGAGACTGCTCCTATCTTCGATGTAGCTGACTACGGTATCGTAGGAGACCTGAACAAGATCGTTCCCGCTCTGACCGAGCAGCTGAAGGCTGCAAAGGCTGAGAAGGCAGCGAACTAATTCCGAAGAATAATATATCAGAACTCCGCCTTGTCCCTCGGCTTGCCCGGGAGCCGGGCGGAGTTTTTTGCGAAAAAGTAATGAAAGATTCTTATCTTGCACGCTTGCGCACGTAAGAATTGCATAGTAAAATAAAATGATACCAGGGTTAACAAGAATGAGAGAAGAAAAATTATGGCAAAACAAAAAGAAGTAAAAACCAACGCCATGCGTATTCTGGAATCTCTGCAGATTCCTTATACCCATCACACCTATGAGTGCGAGGAATTCGTGGACGGGCTTCAGATAGCAGACAAGCTGTCCCTGCCCTATGAGCAGGTCTACAAGACTCTGGTCACCGTGGGCAGCAGTAAGAACTATTTTGTATTCGTCATCCCCATCGCGGAGGAACTGGATATGAAAAAAGCAGCGAAATCCGTCGGAGAAAAAAGCGTGGAGATGATCCATGTAAAAGACATCAATGCCATCACCGGCTACATCCGCGGCGGCTGCACAGCCATCGGCATGAAAAAACAGTATGTGACCAGAATTGATGAAAGTGCGAAGACTCAGGAACAAATCTATGTCAGCGGCGGCAGGATCGGGTCTCAGATCCAATTGAAGCCGGACGACCTTGCGAAAGCAGCGAAAGCGGAGTTCGCAGATATTATCAGACACGACAATTAATGCATGAAATGTATCAAAAGAATGCTGAAGATAAAGGAGTACACATGGAAAACCAGAAAACCATCCTCGATTACGATACCGTAGCACTGGACGAAGCACAGGATGCGGTGATCATCATAGATCAGACCCTGCTTCCGGGCAAGATTGAACTGATCGCATTACATACCGCACAGGAGATGTGGGATGCCATCTATCTGCTGAAGGTCCGGGGAGCACCTGCCATCGGCGTAGCGGCGGCATTGGGCATCTACCTGCTGGCAAACCGCATCGAGACGGAAGACTTCGAGGAGTTTTATCAGAAATTTACAGAATATAAGGAATATCTGGATTCTTCCAGACCCACCGCAGTTAATCTGTCCTGGGCGCTGAAGCGCATGGATGCCGTAGCTGTAAAGGCTGGCAGAGATGAGCACGAGACAGTAGCAAAAGTGAAGGAAATCCTGCATAACGAGGCACTGCAGATTCGGGCAGAAGATGTGGAAGTATGTCGAAAAATCGGAGAATTCGGACTGGAGCTGGTAAAACCGGGAGATGGTATTCTGACCCACTGTAATGCAGGACAACTTGCAACGGTAAAATACGGTACCGCTACGGCACCGATTTATCTCGGGCAGGAGAAGGGCTATCACTTCCATGTATTTGCGGATGAGACCAGACCCCTTTTACAGGGAGCCAGACTGACAGCATTTGAATTGCATTCCGCAGGTGTGGATGTGACACTGATCTGTGACAATATGTCCGCTTCTGTCATGTCCAAGGGCTGGGTACAAGCAGTATTCGTAGGTTGTGACAGAGTGGCAGCCAACGGCGATACTGCGAACAAGATCGGTACCAGCGTGGTGGCAGCAGTGGCAAAACAGTACGGTGTGCCGGTATACATCTGTGCACCTACTTCCACTATTGATATGGCGACTGCCACCGGTGCAGATATCTGCATCGAACAGCGTAAGGCGGAAGAGGTTACTGAGATGTGGTATAAGGAACGCATGGCTCCGGAGGGCGTAAAGGTCTACAATCCGGCATTCGATGTGACGGATCATGAACTGATTGCCGGTATTGTAACGGAGTACGGTGTAGCGAGAGCACCTTACACGGAGAGCCTGAAGGAGATTATGGATCGCAAGGCACAGAGAGGCTGATGGTGAAGATATGAGGCAGAATGTAAGTCTTGCGGAGATCTCCGACGGCCATTTATACAAAGCGAATGATATGGTAAAGGCAGACTGCGGTGGCTGTGAAGGATGTTCGCAGTGCTGTCGCGGCATGGGAAGTTCCATCATTTTAGATCCCTATGATGTCTATCGGCTGACTACGGGAATTGGAAAAAGTATGCAGGAGCTCTTAGCGACGTCGGTGGAGCTCAACGTGGTGGACGGTGTGATCTTACCGAATCTGAAAATGCAGGGAACCAGGGAAGCCTGTGCATATCTGGATACGGCGGGACGATGCAGCATTCACCCGTACCGCCCCGGAATCTGTCGCTTATTTCCTTTGGGAAGACATTATGAGAACGGGGGACTGTTTTATTTTCTCCAGACCGGAGAATGTGCGAAGGAGAACCGCAGTAAGGTGAAGGTCAGCAAGTGGATCGATACACCGGAATTGAAGAGAAATGAGCAATTCAAGCTGCAATGGCATGACCTGTTATCTGCCATGACAGATAGAGTTGCAGGAGAAGACGAAGGGAAACAGCGGGAGGAAAATCTGCTGCTGTTACGTCTGTTTTACTTATTGCCGTATGAGGGGACAACAGATTTTTATTCACAGTTTACGGAAAGGATGGAACATTGGAATGAACAAATCGGATAAGTTAAATAAGCTTCCTATCGAAAAACGGTTACTGAGTGTATTTCGCAGAATCTCTTTTTTATTAAGTGCGACAGGTGTTATTGCCTGTGTTGCCATGGGAATCGTCAGTTACCAGTATTCTTATGCGCTGCGCCATTACGGTTTCGCACAGGGTGACATCGGTAAGGCGATGATCGTCATCGCAGAGATGCGGAGCGAGACCCGTGCTGCTATCGGCTATGATGACGATACCCTGATCGCCACAGCAAAAAATGCCCATGACTTGACAGCGGAACAGCTGGATACCTATATCAGTGCCCTGGAAGATGATATGATCACGGATGAGGGAAGAGCCACTTACCAACAGATCAAGGACGGCGTAGCTTCTTACCTGCAGATCGAGGCACAGATACTGGAACTGGGCACATCTTCCGATCCTGCTAAGCGGCTGCAGGCACAGCAGATGGCAGGCGACCAGATGGATCCCGTGTTCCAGCAGGTATATGCAGATATGACGAGCCTGTTGGACAGCAGTGTAACGAACGGAAATGCCATGGAAGCCAAGCTGAATGTCTTCCGTGTGGTTATTTTTATCGTAATCCTTCTGATCATCGGAGTAGGCTTTGCAGGATCTGAAAAGGCGGGAAAAAGAATTGCCAGAGGAATCGCCGGACCGCTGAAAGCACTGGCAGACAGACTGGATGGCTTCGCAGCAGGTGATCTGACATCTGATTTCCCCGAAGTGAAGACAGAGGATGAAATGGCAGTGATGAACCGTGCGGCTACAGCAATGGCAACAAACCTCAGGATGATCATTGAGGATATCAACCAGGCATTAAATGCTATGGCAAACGGCGACTGGACAGTGAAGTTCCGTTATCCCGATCTCTATGTGGGCGATCTGGATGAACTGAAAGAAGCGCTGAGAGACATTAAGTATAAGATGAATGAAGCGCTGTACAATGTTAATGAAGTATCCGGACAGGTATCCATGGGTGCCGGAAGTCTGGCAGATGCAGCACAGTCTCTGGCTGAGGGTGCAACCGAACAGGCAGGCGCCGTAGAGCAGCTGCAGGCGACGATTACCAATATTGCTTCTATGGTAGACAATACTGCAGAGCATACGAAGAATTCGAGCAGACAGGCACAGGAATACTCCGCTAAGGCGGATGAAGGTCGTACCGAGATGAATCATCTGATGGAAATTATGGGCCGGATCAACGAGACTTCCGAGAAGATCAGCAACATCATCGGCGAGATCGAAGATATTGCCAGCCAGACCAATCTGCTGTCCCTGAATGCTTCGATCGAAGCAGCCAGAGCCGGAGAAGCAGGCAGAGGCTTTGCTGTTGTGGCAGACCAGATCGGTAAGCTGGCAGAGCAGAGTGCCCAGTCCGCAGTCAATACCAGAAATCTGATCGGCGGTACGCTGGAGGAGATCCATGCCGGCAATGAAGCTGTGGATCATGCATCCCAGACCTTAAGCACTATCGTGGATGGTGTCCGCAAGATCGCACAGGATTCCGAGGAACTGACCCAGATCGCAGCTACCCAGGCGGATGCCATGAATCAGGCGGAGAGCGGTGTGAACCAGATCTCCGAGATCGTACAGTCCAATTCGGCGGCAGCAGAAGAGCTGTCTGCTACCAGTGAGGAACTTTTGGCTCAGTCTGAGAATATGACCAATCTCGTAAAACAGTTCAAACTGATCGATGAAGAGAAGATTCAGGCGAGAAAAAAGGAGGTTAAGCATGCCGGTATTTGATTTCAGCAGTACACCGGAAAATGAAAAGAAACAGGATCCTATATGCACCTATACAACGTTTTCTTCTAATGAGGGATCAGCCTCTGCGGAGAAACCGATTTTGATTCTGGATAACAGCAGTGAAAAATGGAAACATCATGCCGTGGGTGTATTCGGTAATCAGAGCAAACGGACCAATTTTGAATTTAAAGAGGAAGGCAGCAGCGCTTATGCCGATATTTTGCAGATTGATGCCCGTTTTGTCAGTCTGATCCGCTGGCTTGGTGAGAACCACATTAATGTGCGTCTCTCCGGAGAAAACAGAAGTGACGGCTATGCGGTATACAAGATCCGTGAGACCGCATTCGGCGGCGGTACCAAGCTGTCGGCGGAGGATGGATTTTTACAATTCATGATGGAGCGGCTGTTTTTAAGCAGTGCTCCCGCGGAAGAAGAACAGGGCGAGGACGAAGGGGAAGACGGCGATGATATGAAGCTTACCAGTCTTCAGAGTATCACCGATTTCATGACCTGTGCCGGAAAGACCATGCCGGAAAATATCCGCCTGTGGGCGAGAAGAAACCTGGCAGTGGCAAGATCCCACGAGGTATCTCCCGAGGAGAGAAGGCACGCGCAGAGAGCATTGTCCATCATGATGAACATTCAGTGGAAGGGAAATTATTTTGAGGCTATTGATCCGCTGGAAGCCAGACGGATCCTGGATGAGGAATTGTACGGCATGGAGAGGGTCAAACAGCGTATCATGGAGACCATTATCCAGATCAACCGTACCCACACTTTACCGGCCTATGGTCTGCTTCTGGTGGGACCGGCGGGAACCGGTAAATCCCAGATTGCTTATGCGGTGGCAAGGATTTTAAAGCTTCCCTGGACTACACTGGATATGAGTTCCATCAACGATCCGGAGCAGCTGACCGGAAGCTCCAGAATCTACGCCAATGCCAAACCCGGTATCATCATGGAAGCTTTTTCCATGGCTGGTGAGTCCAATCTGGTATTTATCATCAACGAGCTGGACAAAGCAGCCAGCGGCAAAGGTAACGGCAATCCGGCGGATGTACTGCTTACCTTGCTGGATAATCTGGGATTCACGGACAACTATATGGAATGTACTGTGCCCACATTCGGTGTTTATCCGATTGCCACAGCTAACGATAAGGATCAGATCAGTGCCCCGTTAATGTCACGTTTTGCAGTGATCGATATTCCGGATTATACCCCGGAGGAGAAGAAGATCATTTTCTCCAGATTCGCATTGCCCAAGGTACTGAAACGTATCGGACTGCAGGCAAACGAGTGCACTATCACTGAAGAGGGACTGGAAGCCGTGGTGGAGATCTATTCCAACACCAGCGGTATCCGTGATCTCGAGCAGGCGGCGGAGCATCTGGCAGCCAATGCGCTGTATCAGATTGAAGTGGACGGACTAACAGAAGTCGTATTTGACGCGGAAAAAGTGAAGAAATTGTTTCTGTAAATAAGAGAAGCAGGTAGTCGCAGGACGCGGTTGCCTGCTTTTTGTGCAAACATTAATAGAAAAACGAGTAGAGGAGAGGGAACATGACAAAGAAAGTATTAGTGATCACGGATGCACAGAACGAATTCATCACAGGAGCACTGGGCAACAAGGAGTGCGAGGCAGCGGTAAAAAAAATCGTTGCCGTAGCCGAAAGAGGGGAATACTATAAAGTGATCATTACCAAGGATACCCATACGGCAGATTATCTGGACACCCAGGAAGGAAAAAGACTGCCTGTGCTGCATGGACAGGAGGGCACAGAAGGGTATAAGATTCATCCGGATATTGTAAAGGCGGTACAGGAACATTATGCACCGGAAAATGTGATCACGGTGAAAAAGCCGACCTTTGGCAGTCCGGAATTCGGAAAGCTATTGAAAACCATCTGGGAAGAGGTGACGGTTGCAGGAGAGGCAGCAGAGGGTGAATATCCCATGGAAGTGGATTTTACCGGGTTCTGCACCGGAATCTGTGTGTTAAGCAATGTGGTCATGGCAAAGGCATTTGTACCGGAAGCAAGAGTGTGTGTTATTGAGAATGCCTGTGCCTGTGTGACCCCGCAGACCCACCGGACTGCCATTGCTGCCATGGGACCGATCCAGGTGGATGTCATTTAGAGAACATATCCTATTTACATAGCTGTGAATCTAAGAGAGAAAGAGGAAAAATCATGATATTACCACAGATCATCAACAGTTTACTGGAAAACGATATGTATAAGTTCTCCATGGGACAGTGCATTTACCACCAGTTCAGCGCTTATAAGACTACCTGGACATTTAAATGCAGGAATACAGATGTACTTTTTACAACGGAGATGGTGGAAGAGATCAAGGCGCAGATCCGGGCGTATTGTGACTTACGTTTTACGGAGGAAGAATTGAATTATCTGGAAAATGTAAAATGGATCAAAGGTTCCTATGTGGATTTCCTGCGCCTGTGGCAGCCCAGATATGAAGATTTCGAGATCGGAACAGATGCAGCCTGCGGTCTGACCATCGAGACGAAAGGCTCCTGGTTAAACACTTCCATGTATGAGATACCGACGCTTGCCATTGTCAACGAAGTATTTTTCCGTATGAATTATGATTATGACAGGCTGTATGCTTCCTTCCGGGAGCGGCTGGTGGATAAGATTCAGAAACTTGTAGATGGAACCTATTGTCTTGGTAATTTCAGTGAATTTGGTCTGCGGCGCCGCCTGTCCGCGGAAGCACAGGAACTGGCGGTGCAGGAGCTGGTGGCGCATAATAAGGACTATAAAGACTCTGCCTGCATCGGTACTTCCAATGTCTATCTGGCAAAAAAATGGAATGTGACACCGGTGGGAACCATGGCGCATGAATGGATCATGTGTACAGGACAGGGCAATCACAAGCACAATCCGGCGTATTCCAACTGGTATGCCCTGGATGCCTGGGTGAAGGAGTATGGTGTATTAAACGGCATCGCCCTGACAGACACCATCACCACAGATTGTTTCCTGAAAGATTTTCAGCTGACCTATTCCACCCTGTTTTCCGGAGTGCGGCATGACAGCGGGGATCCCTTTGCCTGGGGCGAGAAGATGATCGCCCATTATGAGACCCTGGGGATCGATCCAAAGCGCAAGACACTATTGTTCAGTGACAGCCTGGATTTCGCGCGGGCGGATAGGCTGCGAAAGACTTTCAAGGACCGTGTGACGGTAGCGTTCGGGATCGGCACTTATATCGCCAACGATACTTGTGAGGAGCCTTTAAATATCGTCATGAAGACGACAGCCTGCAACGGCATGGATGTGGCGAAGATCTCCGATACGCCCGGCAAGGAAATGTGCAAGAACGAGGAGTATGTGGATTACCTTACCAGGTGTATCCGGTGGAGACTGGAGCACGACAGATAGGAGCAGAAAGCAGCCCTTATCGCAGAATCAAATTTGAAATCTGATTTGCGGTTCCTCCGACGGAAGGAATCGTCTGCGGAATGGAGATTAGGATGAGTCAGAGATGAAAAGAGCGAAAGAATATGGAATATGAACATATTGAGCATACTTTTGCACCGGTGTATGATGCAGATTCCAAGGTGCTGATCCTGGGGACACTGCCCTCGGTGAAATCCAGAGAAAATCATTTTTATTATGGGCATAAACAGAACCGTTTCTGGAAAGTTGTGGCGGATCTGTGCGGGGAACCGGTGCCGGAGACCATTGAAGAGAAAAAGGCGATGCTTCTTGCACATCATATAGCCATCTGGGATGTCATTCAGAGCTGCGACATTAAGGGCTCCAGCGACAGCAGTATCCGGAATGTGGAACCGACGGATATCCGACACATGCTTGCGGAATCGAAGATCACGGGAATCTATGCCAATGGAAATAAGGCGGGAGAACTGTACCGGAAATACCAGTTGCCGCTTACAGGGAAGGAAGCCACAGTGCTGCCCTCTACCAGTCCTGCGAATGCGGCATGGTCCCTGCAAAAATTGTGTGAAGCCTGGCGGAATACCATTGACATAACTGACAAAATTTCATATGATAATATAAATGATACATGAAGTACCAAAAACATACGGGTAAAAGGGGATTATAACATAGAACAGGCCGCACGTCTTTTATGGATGTGCGGTCTGTGTTATAATAGGGAAATAGAGGATGTAAGACTTGTTCAGAGATATTTCACCGATGTCTGTCTGTGGATCCGTTTCAGCAGGGAAGCGACCAGACCATGGTGGACAAGACCATGGAATGCTATATGGGCGAGATTGAGAGGAATCTGGACTACAAGAGATGGACATGCGGTGGATTTGAGGGAGTTCATGGAGATGAAGGAATGGTAAGAGGTGTTTTTTGTTGAAATTTGTGAAACAAAATGAGAAAATGATTTGAAGAGAAACAACTGAGAACTAAAATGGAGAGAGCAAAAGAATGCAGATTACTTTGTTTGATCATATTGCCGGAGCGTATTACGGTGATCTGAGAATGGATGATAGTATAGTAGAACAAATAGTGGATCATACGGAGGAAACCTGGCAACCGGACCGGAGGGATGAGGAAAGAGGCAGCAATACCCGGCAGGGAAAAGTTGCGGAAGAGATTGTGGAACAGTTTTTTTTACAATTCCTTGAAGATAAAATAGCTATGAAATCCTATGATGACATCAGAAATGATGATTTTGAAAAGCATGCTCCGTTTGATTTCCTGATTTGGAAAAAAGGAACCGTAGATATTAAGCCTATTGTTGCATCCATACAAAGGGATATTGATAATACACCGAATAACTTTGTACATCTGAGTGAATACACAAGAAGACTGTGCAAGGATGCAAATGTAAAGATAGCAGAGGTGAAATCTACCCAGATAAGGGAGGATTTGAAGAGAAATTCAGGGTTTAGCGGTAATTATGAAGATGGCAATGAAGTTCGAAAACTTATAAATGAGATAAAAAGCAAGGATGATATTTTCTGCTATCCATATTTTACAAGAAGTGTTTCTTCCAGAGATTATTCTATGGAAGATTACTGTCAGCTCGCAAAACAGCAGGAGAATTCTTTGAATCCTTTTACAGGGGAAAAATTAAGAAAAATGGTATTGGAGCTGGAGGTGATTCATCAGTGTTGTGATGTTTTTATACGCGTATATTTGGATCTGACGGCAAAAAGAGGCTTTATCATAGGATGGCTTGGGAAAGAGCACCTGTTAGACTATGAGGTACGATTAAAAAGGATGCCGAAGCGTGGCAAATCTGAAAATGCCTTATACTTTACCAAAAAGTTATCGGAAGTAGAGGGAATAGATACTCTACCGGAACTTTTTGAAGAGGGCTTGGCAGTGTATGCGAGTCCATATACAACAAATTTTTATCATTGCAAAACAGACTGTAAATATATTCGGAATGTGAAGTGGGAAGAACTTAAAGTATTTACATCGGAGGAACAGGCAAGACAAGATGGACGCTACACAAAAAGATGCCTGAACTGTTTTGATAACAGAGGAGATTATGATGGAGAAAGCTAGGATGAAATCCATAGATGGATTCAAGACAAATATTCAGAAAATAGAAGAATTGTTTCCTTCCTGTGTGAAAGAAGGAAGGAATGAATCAGGTGAAATAATCCGTGGGATAGATATGGAGGCTCTGTCACTACTTTTGGGAGATCATGTGCTTGGGGATGAAAAATATGAATTTACCTGGGTTGGAAAAAAAGAAGCTGTAATAGAGGCAAATACTCCTATCAGCAAAACACTGCGCCCTATCGTGGCAGATTCTTCTGGGTGGGATACCACACAGAATCTGTATATCGAAGGGGAGAATCTGGAGGTTCTTAAGGTACTGCAGGCAAGCTATTTAAATGCGGTAAAAGTAATCTATATTGATCCGCCTTATAATACAGGTAATGACTTCATTTATTTGGACAAATTCGATACAGATGCGGATGAGTATGAAAAAGAACTTGGGGCAGTAGATGAAAGCGGAAACAGAGTGTTTAGGAATTTGGATACTGGTGGAAGATTTCATTCGCTTTGGTGCAGTATGATTTATGAAAGATTACTGTTGGCTAGAAATTTGCTTATTTCAGATGGAGTTATTTTTATCAGTATTGATGATAATGAACAGGAAAATATGAAAAAGATATGTGATGAAATTTTTGGAGAACGAAATTTTATCAATTGTTTTATTTGGAATTGCTCTACTGCGGGCGGAATCCGGCCCAAATTTGCCAGCAAGACTCATGAATATATTTATTGCTATGCAAAGGACAAGACGCAGGTTTCCACCTTCTATGCACCGTTATCCGGTGATGCAATCAAAATGTATCAGCAAAAGGACGAAAAGGGGCAGATATACAGAGACAAGGATTTTGTTTTCAAAAATAAGTCTTCAAATGAAAACCAGAAATATGAGATAGAATGTCCGGATGGTGAGAAGGTGCATCCAAAGGATGGTTACATTTACAGATATGTCAGGGAAAGATTTGAACAGGCATTGCAGGAGGGAATGGTTACATTTAAGAGAACTACTACAGGACCATTGTTGGACAGTAGTGGTAATCAGGCGCATTGGAACATTTATATCAAAAAATATCTTGGAAATGCTATGGGGGCACCGTCTACCTTGATTCCAAAGGAGCAGATGAGTATCTATAATGTGGGAACACAGTGTGTTCAGGATTTATTTGATGGGGTCAGAGTTTTTGAAAACGTAAAGCCGGTAAATGTGATTCAGTACTTTATCAACATGATTGTGCAGGATGGAGATACGGTTATGGACTTTTTCTCAGGTTCAGCAACAACAGCACAGGCTGTAATGCAGACTGAGATTGATAAGAATATTCATCTCAAATATATTTTGGTGCAGGTCCCTGACAAATGTGAGGAAACAAGTGAAGCATTTAAGGCAGGATATACCACTATATGCGAAATCGGAAAGGAAAGAATACGAAGAGCCTCTGAAAAAATAAAGGGGGATCATCCGGAGATACAGTATGACTTTGGGTTCCGCGTATTTGCACTGGATGATTCTAATATGAAGGATGTATATTACAGCCCTGTGGAATATTCGCAGGATCTGCTTGCTATGTTGGAAGAAAATGTAAAATCTGACAGAAATGATTTGGATCTTTTGTTTGGATGTCTGCTTGACTGGGGGCAGCCGCTCTCATTGCCGTACAGTACGGAGTGCATAGATGGATACGCGGTGCATGATTATAATCATGGAGAATTGATGGCATGTTTTCAGAAGGATATTTCTGAGTCGGTGATCCGGGAAATTGCCCAAAAGAGACCCAAACGAGTGGTGCTCAGAGACAGTAGTTTTGCCGGAAGCCCAGCTAAAATAAATGTCGGTGAAATCTTCAAGTTATTATCGCCGAATACAGAGATAAAAGTAATCTAGAGAGGAGAAGCTGATGAAGCTACAATTTAAACATCAGAAGTTCCAAGTGGATGCCGCGAAAGCTGTAGTAGATGTTTTTGCAGGACAGCCATACTTAACTTCTTCTTATAAGATGGATAGAGGTGTTGGGGATTACCAGATATCGATGATGAGTAATGGTGACTTTACAGGCTGGGGAAACCAGCCTGTAATACCGGAACTGGATGATCAGATGATTTTGGATCATATACGGACAATTCAAAGAGACAATCAGATTGCTCCTTCCGAAAAACTGGAAGGCAAATACAATCTGACCATCGAGATGGAGACAGGTGTCGGTAAGACCTACACATATATCAAAACGATGTATGAACTGAATAAGCACTATGGCTGGAGTAAATTTATTATTGTTGTTCCCAGTATTGCGATTCGGGAAGGAGTATATAAAACATTTCAGGTAACGCAGGAGCATTTCGCAGAGGAATATGGCAGAAAAATTAATTATTTTATTTATAATTCTTCCAAACTTACCGAAATTGACAGATTTGCATCGGACAACTCCATAAATGTTATGATTATCAATTCTCAGGCGTTCAATGCTAAAGGCAGGGATGCCAGAAGAATTCATATGAAGCTGGATGAATTCAGATCCAGAAGACCAATTGATATTATTGCAGCAACCCATCCGATTGTGGTTATTGATGAACCACAATCCGTAGAGGGAAAACAGACGAAAAAGAACTTGAAAGAGTTTCACCCACTGATGATGCTTCGCTATTCTGCTACGCATAAAAAGGATAGTATTTATAACATGGTCTACCGATTGGATGCGATGGAAGCGTACAATAAAAAGTTGGTGAAGAAAATTGCAGTAAAGGGAATTCAGGAGACAGGTACGAACGCAACAGACAGTTATGTTTACCTGGAGGGAATCAACCTGTCTGATACTGATCCTACTGCGACTATACAATTTCATGTAAAAGGAACCGCTGGCCTTAAAACAGTTTCTAAACGTGCCGGAATCGGTTTGAATTTGTACACTGCATCCGGTGAACTGGAGGAATATCATAACAATTTTATTGTAAAAAATATTGACGGAAGAGACGACTCCATTGAATTCCTTAATGGAATCAAACTATATGCCGGAGATGTAATTGGCAGAGTCAGTGAGGAACAGTTCAGGAGGATTCAGATTCGGGAAACTATTCTTTCACATATTGAAAGAGAACGACAGCTATTTTATAAAGGAATCAAAGTACTATCGCTCTTTTTTATTGATGAGGTAGATCATTACAGAAAATATGATGAGGCAGGTAGACCACAAAACGGTATCTTTGCGGATATGTTTGAGCAAGAGTATACGGACGTTGTTAAAAATCTTCAACTGCGAGAAGGAGAGAGGGAATATGGGAGATATCTGCAGAGTATCCACGCAGAGAAAACCCATGCCGGCTATTTTTCCGTTGACAGAAAAGGACATATGATTAACAGCAAGCTAGGCCGTTCAGGTGTGGCATCGGATGATGTAGATGCATATGATCTGATTATGAAAAATAAGGAGCTCTTGCTGGAGAGAGATCCTGAAAAATCTCCGGTGAGATTTATTTTTTCTCATTCTGCATTGAAAGAGGGATGGGACAATCCGAATGTATTTCAGATATGTACATTAAAGCAGAGCAGCAGTGACATTCGCAAGAGGCAGGAAGTAGGTCGAGGCATGCGCCTTTGCGTTAATGAAGATGGCGAGCGAATGGATGAAAATGCACTGAGAGCGGATGTGCATAATATTAATGTTTTGACAATTATTGCCAGTGAGAGCTACGATCAGTTTGCCAAGGGATTGCAGACCGAAATTGCCGAAGCTGTAGGCGACAGACCCAGACAGGTCACAGTAGATTTGTTTAAAAATGCACGAGTCCATGATAGAGACGGCAATGAGGAAATTATGGATACCTCAATGGCAAGAAGATTGATCCATTATATGATAAAAATGGATTATCTGGATGAAAATGAACATTTGACAGAGATATTTTATAGAGATAAGGAGAACAATGAGGTCAGTTTCGGAACTTCACTGGATTCATATCGAAGAGATATTCTGTTTATTTTAGACCGCATTTATAATGCTGCCAAGATGCAGCCTGAAAATGCCAGGAAATATGATGTTGAGCTCCGACTGGATACAGAAAAGCTTACCATGCCGGAATTTAGAAATCTGTGGGGGCAGATTAATACCAGGACGGCATATGCCGTGGACTTTGATACAGAGGAACTGGTACGGAAAGCAATTGCTGCACTAAATTTGAAACTGCATGTTCCAAAAATCTTCTTCAGACTGGAGTATGGAGTAATGACAGAGATTCGGTCAAAGGAAGAACTGATTGAGGGAACCGCATTTAAAAAGAAGGAGTCGGAAACCTATGACGAACATCCGATGCCCGTCAATACCGGTGTAAAGTATGACCTCATTGGTAAGCTAGTTGATGAAACAGAACTTACCAGAAAAACGATCATTCATATTCTGACAGGAATGAAGGAAACCGTATTTAAACAGTTTCAAGATAATCCGGAGGAATTTATCATTCAGGCAGCGAAAATTATTAATGATGAAAAGGCAGCTGTGATTATAGAGCATATCACATATCATATTTTAGATGACAAGTATGACACAAAGATTTTGGAAAATGCGGTAATAAAAGGAAAACTTGATGTTAATGCGATGAAGACAGAAAAGCATGTATACGATCATGTGGTATATGATTCTGAAAATGAACGAAGATTTGTCGAGGAATTGGAAGCATCACAGGAGGTTGCAGTATATGTAAAACTTCCGAGAAGGTTTTACATTTCAACGCCTGTTGGAAATTATACACCGGACTGGGCAATTGCATTTAAGAAAGGAACCGTAAAACACATTTATTTTGTCGCTGAGACAAAAGGTTCCGCAGACACCGGAGAACTTCGTGGAATCGAGCAGGCGAAGATTCATTGTGCAAAGGAGCATTTTAAAGCCATCAGTGGTGAGAATGTAACATACGATGTGGTGGATAATTATCAGAAATTACTGGAGATGGCCCGGGGATGAAGAGGAAGGGAAGGAAATACATTGATTCAATTAGGTAAAATAAAAGAAATCACAGATCTGAGAAGTGAATTTGGATGACCGGAATGACTGGTCACAACAGTTTGAGTATATTATGGATGCCTGCATGAAAATGAAGGAGGCGTTTAAAAAATATTTATAATATTTTTAGATAACAGATAAGGATCGTGCAGAATGCATGATCCTTTCTGCGTTTTATTATAATAATTTAGAGAAGCTTCCAGATGAAATAGAATCAAAATATTTGTCCCAAATACATTGACATTGTCCCGCTGATTGATATAATAATATTGAAGTATATGAGCATCCGATTGAGAGGAATAAAACAATGAAAAAGCAAAGTATTATGAACTTGGTTAGATATCATGTTGAAAAGAATGAGGAGGCTTTTATATCTGAAGTTGCAGAGATAGCAAAAGAGTTTGATCAGAGCGGGGATTCTGCAATGGCAAACTATCTCATGGAGTTAGTGTCCAACGCAAATTATTATGTGCCGCAGAGTTCATACAAGAATCTACACTATTTAACAAAAGTCGATTATACAAATACATCTTTATTGTTACCGGAGATTATCGAAGAAGATATCTTGGGAATAACCAGAGCAATTAGTCAAAAAGCAGATTTAACTAAATTCTTGTTTTATGGAGCCCCGGGAACAGGTAAGACGGAATCCGCATATCAAATAGCACGTATTTTAGGAAGAGATCTTTTGAGAGTCGACTTTGAACAGCTCATAGATAGCCGGCTTGGAGAAACAGCTAAAAATGTAGCAAATTTGTTTGATGAGATTAATCATCTTGCATTTGGAAAAATAATCATATTGATGGATGAGATTGATGCATTGGTGCTAGATCGGGTTAATGCCAATGATTTGAGGGAGATGGGAAGAGTTACTTCTGCCTTTATAAAGGAATTGGATAGATTAAATGAAAATGCCGTTATAATTGCTACTACTAATTTATTTAGCAACTTTGATAAGGCAATTGTCCGGAGATTTGATGCCACAGTATCTTTCGATAGATATTCAAAGGAAGACCTGATTGAAATAGCTGATGCAATTCTCTCTTCGACACTAAAAAAGAATGCTAACTCAAAACAGGATATGCGTCTCTTTAATAAAATTCTTAAGAACATGGAAAGTATACCTTTTCCAGGGGACTTAAAACAGATTATTAAAACTTCGGTAGCTTTTTCGAGTGAAGCAAATGAGTATGATTATTTGAGAAAGATATATTTTGCACTAAATGATAATAAGAAAATTGACATACAAAGACTTAACGATGAAGGGTATACAACAAGAGAAATAGAGATATTATCACGTATTCCAAAGAGCAGCGTATCACGGAAACTGAAGGAGAGTTAAAATGAATCCGTTACTTCAAGTAAAGCTTAGATTCACGGGAGAAAAGAATAATCAGAAGCCTGGAGCGAGAAACTTGCGTGCTAAAGCAGAAACTTCAACTGAAAAAATTGACGAACTTATTGATAGTTTACGGGCGGTTCTCAGATATTATAAAGATAATCCACGTATTACTAATGATGTGATGATTGACGTTTGGTATAACGACATTATTGCAAAGTCCAATCGCGTAAGGGAATTATTAAAACCAAATAAGCATTCTACAAATGACACCGTGGTAGGGGCCAGGTTTTCGGATGCACCTGAGGGAGAAGAAAACCATATTATTACGCACTATGTTGATGAAAAAACAATCCATAAAACTATAGAAGAGTTACAGATAGCCAAGGAATTTCTACTTAAAAGATTAGGTGGGAAAGCTACGCCTATGAACTTTACGGAACCTAACAGTAATATTGATTATGAAGGATTTTCGATTGGAAAAGGAAAACTTCGAGATCTGATTATAGATTGTTCTGTTGTAGAAAAGTTCGATGTTCCTCGTGTTACATCAATTCCTAATAGAGATAAATTTTTGATTACTTTTTACAAGTCTGAGTTGTCTTTATCACTTTTGCTTGAAAAACTGAGAGTAGATGATACTCAATTGCCATATACGGCATACGGAGACGATACTATTTCAGTCACAAGAGATTTGTTTGAAATCATAAACGACAAGATTCCATATATGATTTCCATGATTTCAACGGATATATCTTCAATTACATTAGAGGATATATCACCGAAAAGCAGGGAGGAGCATGATATTCCTGATCCGCAAAATGAGCCGGTGATTGGCGTTATAGATACATTTTTTGATGAAAGTGTGTATTTTAGTAAGTGGGTAGACAACAAAGATTACATAAGTGATTTAGAGAAATATCAGAATGATTTAAATTTAAGAGACCACGGAACGGAAGTCACTTCGATTATTGTTGATGGCCCCAGGATGAATCCGTGGCTTGATGATGGGTGCGGCAGATTTAGAGTTCGTCATTTTGGCGTATGCTCTAGCAGGATATCCACAATTCGACTTGTTAAAAAAATCAAGGATATCGTGAATGAAAATCCAGACATTCATGTTTGGAATCTATCATTAGGAACAGATGATGAGGTTTCAAAGAATTTTGTATCATTTGATGCTGCAGCTTTAGATGAAATACAGGCAAAAAAGAATGTTATTTTTGTGATTGCTGGAACAAATGATAACCGTGAAATACGGGAAGGAATTTTAAAAGTTGGAGCACCTGCGGATTCACTTAACTCTCTTGTAGTAAATTCTGTTAGGAGAGATGGGCAACCGGCAGGATACTCCAGAAAGGGAAATATTCTTTCTTTTTATAATAAGCCTGATGTCTCTTATTATGGCGGAGATTACGACGACAGAATTACTACATATACATCTTATGGCACAGAAGAAGTATACGGTACATCATTTGCTGCGCCTTGGGTCAGCAGAAAAATGTGCTATTTGATAGATGTGATGGGTATGCCAAAGGAGGTTGCCAAGGCATTAATAATTGATTCTGCGGCTGCGTGGGATTATAAGGCTAAGTCGGAAAATAACAAGTCCATTATGGGATATGGAGTAGTACCCATTGATATCAGAAAGATAGTAGAAACTGAGAGCGACGAAATTCGATTCGTTGTTTATGGAACATCGGATTCTTACCGCACAGCTAACTATGCGATTCCGGTTCCGAAAGATGATGATAATAAGTACCCTTATATTGCAAGGGCAACACTATGTTATTTTCCGGAATGTTCTAGAACTCAGGGAGTGGATTATACAGATAGAGAGTTGTCTTTGAAGTTTGGCAGAATCATTGATGATAAAGGAAAAATCAGTGATATCAATGATAATGTACAGGATGATGCTGACAGTAGGATGGACGAGAGGCAGTCAAGAAAAGAATTTCGTAAATGGGACAATACAAAGTTCATATCTCGAATAGTTAAGAACAATAATAAACCAGTGAAATCATATGATGACCGTTTGTGGGGACTTTCTGTAACATCTAAGGAAAGACTTAGTACACAAATGAGGTCTCCGTTAAATTTCGGCATTGTTGTTACTTTGAAAGAAGTAAACGGTATTAACAGAATAGAGGATTTTGTTAAAGCTTGTATCCTGCGTGGTTGGATTGTTAATAGGATAGATGTTCAAAACCAGTTGGATATATATGCGTCTAGTCAGGAAGAGATACATTTTGAGTAGAATAGTAAACTGTAAATTATTTCTGATGTTATCCAATGGTGTGGAAGCTAAGGTTGGTATCTTGGGCAGTAAGTATGTATTTTTTCATAAGTGGAAGAAGCTATCCGAATAGAGGTGAAAAAGTAGATGTATTGTGTTTTTAAAGTGATTCCGTCAGGTTTCTTTAATAATTTAGCCAGTGGCAGTAATCAGAGAATTTATGCGGATTGTATCCAACTGATTTACAAAGAATATGAAAGAGGCATATATTAAATGTGATGAAGCCGTGGCGAGAGCTGCGGCTTAAATTTTATGGAACCGCATAAAAGAGAATATTACAGAGGAACAGACGACGGAAGAGAATAGAATCACTGCAATCATCAAAGAAAAGACAGATGTAGTAAGACCTGCTTTTGCAATGGCTGTGGACGATGATTTGCTTCGGAAAAATCCGTTTGATTTTGAACGTGCAAAGGTGTTGATAAATGACGCTGTAAAGCGTGACGCATTGACAGCAAAGAACCGGTTTGCGTATCTCTGAATTTAAGACATTCCTTGGCTAGAAAAGTGCTCTACTGCACGTTTTTTAGAGAAATAGATCGATATGATTATGTTAAATGGATAATTGACATTATGGCATATATGCCATATAATATTCACAAAGGAGATTATATGACAGAATTTAAACTGATAGCATATGAAAATGAGAACGGCGAAGTTCCAGTAGAGGAATTTCTTGATTCTGTTAATCCTAAGATGCGAGCTAAAATATTTGGCTTGCTGGGTATATTACAAGAAAAGGGAAATATGCTTAGAGAACCTTACAGTAAACATCTGGATGATGGAATATTTGAATTGCGTTGTAAATTCGGAAGTGATATTACCAGAGTCTTATATTTTTTCTATTATGAGGGAAAAATAATACTGACGAATGGCTTTGTTAAAAAGACACAGAAAACTCCTAAAGAGGAGATTCAGATTGCAAAGGATAGAAGAAAAGATTTCATAGAAAGGGCGATGAAGGATGAGAACATTTGATGATATGCTTTCTAAGCAGCTAAAAGATGATGAGTTCAGAAAAGAATATGAAGCTATTCAGCCTGAGATGGATGTCATAAGAGCTATCGTGGATGCTCGTACTTCTCAGAATATGACACAGAAGGAGCTTGCAGAACGTACTGGTATTAATCAGGCAGATATCAGCAAGCTTGAGAATGGAACACGAAATCCCTCTGTTAATTTGCTTAAAAGATTAGCGGATGGTATGGGAATGACGCTTAAGATTGAGTTTGTACCTAAACAGAAAGCGTGATTATATGACCTCACTGGATACTTTTCATCTGCCACGGAACTCCAGTTTTACTATAATGCAGGGTTTGGCAAAGTGGGTCAGAGTACGGCATATTATGGCGGAAAACCGCATAAATACCACGGTTTAGGCTACTAAGGGTTGAACTGAAGAGTGAATAAAGGCAAATAAACAGCCACTTTTTGTTAGTAGTAATCTACTACGAAGGGTGGTTTTTTTTATGGGCTTTAGCCTGTTGAGTGCATCGGAGTTCTTTTATCTCCAAGATGAGAAAAGTTCTGGCGATAGTAACGTTTATTCATCGATATTCTTATTTTATTCTTTACTTTACCAACTAATCTGGCGGTGCAGTTTACGATATTGTCCAGGGGTTATACCAGTGTATCGCTTAAAAATAGAAATAAAATAACTTTGAGATGAAAAATTCGAGTAAGTACTGATTTCGCCCAGACTGTAGTCAGAATGTGCCAGCAAATTCTTTGCCTTTTCGATAAGAACTTTATGGATAAAAACAGTAAGCGTCTGTCCGGTTTCTTTATGGAACAGGGCAGACAGATATTTAGGTGTTAAATTAACTAAAGATGCCAGTTGATTTAAGGTTAAAGTTTTATTTTTTCCATGATAGATATAATCAATGACGCGAGAAATAGCTGGTGAATAGTAGTTTTTTGGCGTTTTTTTTGCCTCAGCAACACGAAGCGTAAATTCAATAGCCATCTGTTCATTTAATTTCATTAAAGCGTCAACATCGGTACATTGTTCCATTTTTCGTATATATACATCACTTAAGGAAAAAGCAGTTTCCTCATTAAGTCCTCCTTCGATGGCATATCTGGTAACTAAAGTTGTATTAGCAATACTTGCATAAAAAAGTAATTTTAATTTGGAATTGGAAGAGGTCATCTTTCCGTAAACAGTTGTTGGGAGTGAATAATAGGTATTCTCCAATGCATGAATATCTCCGTTTGAAACACATTCGAGAATTGCCTTTTCCTGTGCATAAGATGTATGTATCCGTTCATTTTCTGCATTTTCCAACATTTCATGTGTGAGTGAAAAATTGATGTCTGACTTCATTTTATACATAGGTAATTCCTCCTGTCAAAAACACGATAAATTGACATGAAACACGATAAATTAATATAATTATATGCCGGAAATAGATAAAATGCAATTAAGAGATGATAACAACTTCGACAGAATATTGGCATTAGATATGGACTTTGAAAGAGGGGATAAGCCATGAACATTGATAAAATATGTGAACAGTTAACAATAGATGAAAAAATCCGGCTTTTAGGAGGTGTTGGTGACTGGCATACTTATGACTGTAATGGAAAAATCCCCTCTATTATGATGACAGACGGACCACATGGGATTCGAAAACTGGAGCAGGAAAAGGTTGGGGATATTGAAACCAGTAAGCCAGCAACCTGTTTTCCAACTGCAAGTGCAATAGCCTGCAGTTGGAATCCTGCTATTGTTAAAAAGATGGGTGAAGCGATTGCGAAAGAAGCAAAAAAAGAGCAGATATCCATTGTGCTAGGCTGCGGAATCAATATCAAGCGTTCTCCTTTATGCGGAAGAAATTTTGAATATTTCAGTGAAGATCCGTATTTGACAGGAAAGCTGGCAACGGGATATATCGAAGGTGTACAGAGTCTTGGAATAGGTACGAGCTTAAAGCATTATGCTGTTAATTCACAGGAAACAAGACGAATGACATCCAATAGCCAGATTGATGAAAGAACTCTTAGGGAAATATATCTGTCGGCTTTTGAAGAAGTTGTGAAAAAAGCAAAACCGACTTCTGTAATGGCTTCATACAACAGGATTAATGGCGAATTTGGAGCAAGAAATAAATACTTACTGACAGATGTTCTGAGAAAAGAATGGAAATATCAAGGTGGTGTGGTGTCGGATTGGGGAGCAGCAAATGATATTGTAAGCTGTATGAAAAATGGTCTGACACTGGAAATGCCAGATCCGAAAGGCTTCCATACAGATGTGTTAAAAGAAGCGTATAAGGATGGCCGGATTACGGGTCAGGAACTGGATAACTGGACTAAGAATGTTCTGCAGAATTTTGTATCACTTCATGAAAATATAGAAGAAAATTATGAGGTAGATATGGAAGAACAGAATCAGGTGGCACGTAAACTAGAAAATGAAAGTGCAGTGCTTTTGAAAAATAATAGTGTTTTGCCAATTGGAAAAGAGAAGAAGGTAATCATTATTGGAGAGCTTGCCAGGCAGATGCGATTTCAGGGAGGTGGGAGCAGTCATATCCAGCCGACGAAGATGACAAATGCGATTGAAGCAATACGTGAAAAAGGATATCAGGTAACTTATATACAGGGATATCAGAATGAAAAGGAAGAATTAGGAGAAAAGCAACTACAGGATACGATAGAAAAACTGAAACAGGAATATAGAAAAAAGGATTGTGTGATTCTATATTTTATCGGTCTTACAGAATCTTACGAAGGAGAAGGATACGACAGGAAAAATCTTAAAATCCCTCAAAATCAGGAAGAGCTGTTGGCTGAAATTGCAGAAACTGTCGGAAAAGATCATATTGCAGCAATTAGTTTCGGTGGTGCGCCTTTGGATTTTAGTTTTGAAAAGAATGTAGGAGCAATTCTTCACATGTACCTCGGAGGACAGGCTGTAGGGGAATCTGTTGCTGACTTAATCAGTGGAGAGGTGAATCCATCCGGTAAATTGGCAGAGACAATTCCTTTTTCAGAAAAAGATACTCCGGCATGGAGATATTTTGCACTTCCGAATGATGATGTAGAATACAGGGAAAGCATTTTTGTAGGTTATCGTTACTATGAGACATTCCATGTTCCGGTAAAATATCCGTTTGGTTATGGACTTTCCTATACTTCTTTTTCCTATTCGGAATTGAATGTACCGGAAGTATATAGTGGTGGAAAGATACAAATTCGTTTTAAAATTAAAAATATCGGAAAAGTGAGTGGAGCAGAAATAGCACAGTTATATATCTGCCCGATTGAATCAGATGTTATCAGAAGCCATATAGAACTAAAGGGATTTCAAAAAATATATCTGCATCCGGGAGAAGAAAAAGAAGTTATACTAGAGCTGGATGAAAGAAGTTTTTCCGTCTATGATGTAGAGAAAAAAGCCTTTTCCATGTTAAGCGGCAAATATCAGATCTGTATCGGAGCATCGGTACATGATTTGCAATTAAAGGCGAATATGGAAGTAGTAGGAAATAGTTATTTTAGAAATGAAAGAGAACTGTTTCCGGATTATTTTAGAGAGCAGCCACATGGAATGGAAATCAGTGCAGAACAATTTTATCAGCTATTAGGCGGTGAACCGAAACATGACAAAGAAAAAAAGCGTGGAGAGTATACGGTTTACGATTCCTATCAGGATGTGGTAAATGTCTCAATGTTTGGAAAATTTGTTCGTGGAGTCGTACATATCGGACTTAAGATTATACTTCGGGGAAAATCAGAGCGGGACCCGGCCTTTAAAATGGTAAAAATGGGAGTCGAAGAAGGAAATCTGGAAGGACTGATTGCAACCAGTGGTGGAATTGCAACTCCGAAGTTAATCGATATGTTAGTTTACAATGCAAATAAAAAATATTTGCAGGCTTTTAAAAGACTGCTGAAGAAATAGAGAGAGGGGAGTCGTATATGGAAAACAATAAATTGGATAAACGCACAAAATGGAGCTATTGTATAGGAGCAACCGGAAGAGATATGGCGTATGCACTCGTCTCTATGTTTCTTCTTACATATATTCAATATACGATGAAACTGACAGTTGCCCAATATGCAGTAATATCAGCAATTATGGTAGTGTGTCTGCTGTGGGATGCCATTAATGATCCAATGATGGGAATTATTATTGAAAATTCGCATTTGAAAGCCGGAAAATTTAAACCTTGGATTTTTATAGGAGTAATTTTAAACAGCCTGATAATTATCTGCTTGTTTACAGTAAGGCCGGAAGGATGGGGATTTGTTGCATTTTTTGGAGTGGGATATCTTTTATGGGGAATGACTTACACAATGAATGATATTGCCTATTGGGGAATGCTGCCGAGTCTTACATCAGATCCGGGAGAACGGAACTGGCTGGTAACCGTACAGGGAATTTTTATCTGTATCGGACAGTTTTCTGTTGCAGGTCTGCTCCCTGATATGGTAGCTGGAAATGCGATTATGGCATATCGGACGGCTGCGATTGTGATTGCTTTTTGTTTTATTGGTTTCCAGCTACTTACAGTGTTTGGAGTAAAAGAGAGAAAACGACCGGAAAAGAAGAGAACACTGTCATTAAAAGATATGTTTCATATATTCCTGAGAAATGATCAGTTGATAGTGATTGGAATTGCATGTTTATTATTCCAAATCGGAAATGGTCTTCTGATTATGATTGGAATGAATTTCTTTTATTTTGAATTTGGATATTCTGTAGGTGGCAGTCTTGTATTTTGGTTTACAATTATGTATGGATTAGGAACGCTGATATCAGAGGCATCTTTTGCGTGGCTTTCCTCAAAATTCACACGAAATCAGATTATAACTGCAGCTACCATCATTACAGTCATTGGGTATATGCTTTTTATGAGTGTAGGCTACATTTTACCCAAAAGTGTTGTTTTACTGAATATCATCGGTTTTCTAATCTTCTTTTCGCAGGGAGCATTCAATATGACGATGATTGTCATGTTAAATAATACCATAGAGTATGATGAAGTCCGGTTTCATGAGCGACATGACAGTATTATCTCAGCAGTAAGATCTTTTGCAACAAAGCTGGCCAGTGCGGTTGATCAGGCGGTTGTTGCGTTAATACTGATTATAAGCAATATCTATGCAATCAGTCAGAAAATATCCGGATTAGAAATAAAAGCTGGTACAGGAGAACTTACTTCGGAAAATGTAATTGTACAGGCAGATAAATTTATCCAGACAGCAGATGCCGGACAAAGATTTATATTGCGTCTTGGAATTGTAGCTGTTCCGGTAATTTCTATAGGAGCTGCTTATATATTGATTAAACGGAAATATATCATTGACGAACGTAAGTATGAAGAACTGGTAGCGGAAATAAAAAGCACAAATAAAAAATACGCATCTGGGCCTTGAGGATGCAGAGGATGAATTGAAGCGGCTGGAGGACCTGCAGAATGCCAGAAAGGAACTGGAACGGACGCAAGGGGAGAAGCCGGTGTTGCAGAGGATGTTTAAGGCGATTTAATATGGTAGAACGATGACGCTCTGGCATAGGCTGGGGCGTTTTTATTATGGAAAAGTGGTAGAAATGACGATATAATAGATGTGTTTAATTTTATTGAAATGAGGGATTATATGTATGACATTAGGATTTTATGATGAATATTTGTCACGTATGGGAAATTTAAAAAATAAGCTAGATTTGGCCACATCATACAAAATAGAATACTTAAAAACGCTTCTAAAAGATAATAAGGTTTACAAATTTATATCATTTAAAGAACATGGTGAGATGAAGTTAAAAACATTAAAAGAAGAGAAGATATGGTTTTCATTTTATAAGACACTAAATGATGACACTGAGTTCCAAATTAATTACAAAATAGAGGAAGTTGTTAGCAAAACGGGTTGCAGTAAAGATTACATAAAGTTAATCACTAATTATCTCACAGAGATGTATGACGTTTTTTCTCTTACATATTCATATGAAGATTATATGTGGAGAGAGTATGCAGCTGGAGGCAATGGTGTTTGCGTAGAATATAATGTTGGAGATTATGACTTTTTGTATCCGGTTGAGTATTGTGATAAAAGCGCAATTGATTTTACGCAGATGATTATTGAGGCAATAAAAAATGAGGGGATGGCATTATCCATTATTCCTTGGGTTGTTAAAAATTCATATAATTTGAATGCTAGACTCGACTCGACTCGGGAGAAAGAGGTAAGAATATTATATTGTCCGTATGATCTTGCAGAGTTTAACGGAGGACGTGTTGAATACAATATAAAGGAGCGAAGGGGGTATAAAGGAATTGCCAAACCACTTACAGAGTTCGGGATGACAACATCAAGAATAATTATAGGCAATAAATGTAATCAATATATGAGCAGTGAAATAATACGGTATGCGGATAAAAAACATATTTATTATGATTTTCAGAAAGACTAATTTTAGGAGGAAAAATATGATATCAAAAATTAAATGGAAAAATCATTCTGTGTTGGGAAATCTTGAACTAGATTTTACAAAGGATAATGGGAAAATATATAATACAATAATTTTAGCAGGAGAAAATGGTACTGGAAAAACTACAATTTTAGATACAATAAGTGAGTTTTTGAATTTGGGAGCTGTTACCCCGTTTGATTATATTGAGTATAAAATTGAAGATGATGATTTCAGAATATATTACGGAGATCAAGATAACCATAAATTAGGTTTTCATCAAAGAGAGTCACTAAAAACAGGAGAGAAAAAGGGGATTTATTCTAATAAAAATAATGATAGAGAAACCATTAATAATGATTTAGACGATATTAGGCATTATGGTATAGCATATTCAAAAGCACGTTCAGGTTTTAAGACAAATATAGTAAAGTCTTCTACAACAGAGCAAATTGATGATAATAAGTATAATGACGATGAAAAAGAAGATTTTACTAATATAAAACAGTTGCTTGTAGATTTGTCATCACAAGATAATGCTGAATGGATGAGAAAAACAAAAAACGGCATTAATATGGATTTTGAAGAATTTAAGAAGCAGTCAAAGCTATATCGATTTGAATTAGCGTTTAATGATTTTTTTGATCGGATGAAATTTAAGGAAGTGGATGAGACAGATCCTAATGAAAAAAAGATAATTTTTGAGAAGCATGGTAAAAGTATACCTGTTGATTCTCTTAGTACTGGAGAAAAGCAAATTGTATTCAGAGGGACACAACTTTTGAGAAATATGAATTCGATAAAAGATGGCGTGGTATTGGTGGATGAACCGGAGCTAAGCATGCACCCAAGATGGCAGGAAAAAATATTAGATTACTACAATAAGCTTTTTATAAAAGATAATATACAATTGGCACAAATGATTTTTGCAACACATTCTGAATATGTAATAAAATCAGCGTTGCAAAATTCGCGGGATGCATTAATTATCGTATTAAAAGAAAAAGAAAATTTCATAGCTCCTGTGAAAATAACTGCTCCGTCAGTTTTGCCTACAATTACATCAGCAGAAACAAATTATCTTGCATTTAATATAGTTTCAATAGATTATCATATTCAGTTATATGGATATCTTCAAGCAAAAACACAAAAACATAAAATCAAAGAATGTGATAATTATATTAAAAATCATCCATCGTATGATTCAAACAAATATGGTAAAATGTCTCAATATGGAAACACTCAGTATGAAACGCTATGTACGTACATTCGTAATGCAATAGATCATCCGGATTCAGGCAATACATATACTAAAGAAGAATTAAGAACTTCTATAGAATTTTTAATAGAATTATGTAAAGAAAATGATACTTAGTAACAAGTGATAAATGTAAAATAAAAGAAGAAGGCTTAATAAAAGCAGAAAATTGTAGTAATTGCTGGCGGGTTATGGAGGGAAAGATACATATTGGTTACAATGTATAGAAGGATACTGGTATGAAAAGGTTAAGTAATATACTTATTAAGTAGTAATCTATCTACTTTTTACTACGTTTCTACTACGATTGCTGTACACATCTTGCAATATTTTGCTAAGTTTTGCATTTTATGTACAGAAATAACCGATACATAAAGAAGAATTAACACCGCGCAAATCGCTGTAAATGGCAGCAGGACAGCGCTTTTAGAAAGGAGTTTTTATGAGTATACGCGTACTCTTTGTCTGCCACGGCAACATTTGTCGTTCCCCCATGGCAGAATTTGTTATGAAAAAATTGGTATCCGACGCGAATCTCGCCGATCACTTCCGGATCGCTTCCGCGGCCACCAGCACGGAGGAGATCTGGAATGGCATCGGGAACCCGGTCTATCCGCCGGCGAAGGCGGAGCTTGCCAGACACGGAATCTTCTGCGAGGGAAAGCGGGCCAGGCAGGTAACGAAGGCGGATTATGCGGAATATGATTATCTGATCGGTATGGACAGTGCGAATATCCGCAACATGCTGCGGATATTCGGCGGAGATCCGGATGGGAAAGTAGCCAGGCTCTTATCCTATGCCGGCTCGGAGCGGGACATTTCGGATCCGTGGTACACGGGAGAGTTTGGGACGACCTACAATGATGTCCTGGAAGGCTGTACCGCATTTCTTCGATATTTACAACAAAACGGAAGAATCGACACGTAAGCTGACACTTCCAACATAGTACACATGACATAAATGTCATGCCTGAAAAATTCACAGAATCACCACATTTTTCTCACAATTTCTTCGCAGATGACCCTTATCATAAGAGACAGGTAAGGGGAAATAAATGTTCATAAGTTTTTTAGGAATGAATGGAACAGGAGGAATGAGAATATGAGAAGATGGAATTTACCCCAGGTGAATACAAAAGTAATGTGTGCAGTGTTGACTGCTGCCATGGTGATGACCGGATTTACAGCATGCGGAGGAACGACATCCGCGGGCACGGAGAGCGCAGCAAGTGAATCAGCAGAACAGAAGGAGACGATCGCGCCGGAGAGCACGACGGAACAGAGCACGGTGGAGCAAAGTACGGCAACAGAATCAGGTGAAGAGAAGGTGGAATCTTATCTTGGTCAGATCACTGCCATTGACGGCAATGTGATCTCCATTGCGCTGGCAGAGAAGCCGGAGGCTCCGGATGGAGAAGCACCGAATGGTGAAAAGCCTGACGGACAGGCACCAGACGGCAACAGAGGCACTCCTAATGGAGAAGCACCTGCTGGTGAAGTCCCCAGCGGAGAAGCCCCGGACGGTCAGAAACCTGAGAAAGATATGTTGGATGAGATGACATTAACCCTCAGCGGTGACACTATGACTATTACGGTCAATGATGATACGATCATCACGATTGACGGAGCGAATGCCACACTGGATGATCTACAGGTAGGCGACACCGTATCTTTCTTCCTGGATGGCGAGGTCGTGACTTCTTTAAGTGTAGGTATGCCGGAGCCGACACAGTCTAAGCAGTCTATGCAGGCTCCGGAACAAAAGTAAGCTGCCGCATAAGCATGTTTCCGAGAATCCCTGCCATTTCTTCCGGAGACTGGGGAGTGGTCTCTTTCAGCCAGGTCTCTACGACACCGACACAACCGGTAATGATGAAGGAACAGAGATATTCATAATTAGCATCGGATTGCGCACTTTCCAGAAAGCGGAGAGTGCGCTTTTTGATCTGGTCCTTCAGGCGGTTAACGAAGGTGAGATCTCCATGAGGACCGATCATGACTCTGGCGAGATCTCTGTGGCGGTCTAAGAAGCGGAAGAACTCTAACAGGAGACCGTCAGAGGACAATGTGGAAGTACCTACCGGTTCCTGCTCCATGATCTCGTTGAACTCCCGGAACATTTCATCTTCCACTTTATGGAGCATATCGTAGATATCGTCATAATGCAGATAGAAGGTTCCGCGATTGATATCTACCAGTTCTGTGAGTTCTTTGACGGAAATATCTTGAATATCGTGGGTTTCCATCATTTTGACTAAGCCCTGCAGCAACAGGGCGCGGGTCTTGCGCACGCGGCGATCCATTTTTTCCATACGGCAATTCTCCATCCTTTCCGGGAAATGATCATAATATCTAATACGTATCTAATGCAAATCTGAATTTTTTCTAAAACAATGAACACAAATCAATGCAATGTTCAAAAACAGACATATAAACACAATTTGTGGCTTGCTTTTTCTTCCCTATTATTATATTTTGCTTGTGTTAGAAAATCAACACGAGTTCATTAAATGACAGTAATACATTTTTCATCTTTGTAATAAGGCTTTACAGAAGCGGGAAAAACTTTTAAACTAAGAATAGAAAAATCAGATACGTAAGGGTACAAAGAGAGATGCAGCAGGAGGAAACTATGGCAGCAGACAACACAGAAAAAGAAAAAAAAGATAACTCCTTTATGATGAAGCTTGCCACGCTTATTGTAGATAAACGAAAAGGATTCTATCTGATCTTTATTGTTTTATGCATATTTTGCGTATTATCCATGAATAAGGTCAAAGTGAATAATGACCTGACCACATATTTGCCGGATACGACAGAGACCAGAAGGGGACTGGATCTGATGGATTCGGAATTTACGACTTATGGTTCCGCCCGGATCCTGATCTGCAATGTGACTTTTGATGAGGCACAGAAGCTGGCGGATCAGGTGGAAAAAATGGATGGTGTCAGTATGTTGGATTTTGATGACACGGAGGATCATTATCATGACATGGAGGCTTTATTGTCTGTCACTTTTGATGAGGAAGCGGATACGGAAGCCACACAGCAGCATTTAACAGAAGTGCTGGACGCGTTGTCTGACTATGATGTCTATTATTCTTCCGATATCGGTCAGGAAGAGCGTGATGCGAATGACCTGAATAATGATATGATCGTCATTCTGCTGCTGGCAGCTGTGGTTATCGTAGCCGTGCTGCTATTTACTTCCACAACTTACGCGGAGATCCCGGTATATCTGACCACATTTATCGTGGCAGCTATTTTGAACAAGGGTACGAACTACTGGTTCGGTACTATCAGCTTTGTGACGAACTCTATCGCAGTGGTGCTGCAGTTAGGTCTGGCAGTAGACTATGCCATCATTTTGGCACACCGTTTTATGGAGGAGCATGAGGACAAGGATGCCAGAGAAGCTGTAATAGTAGCTTTGAGTAAGGCAATCCCGGAGATTTCTTCCAGCTCCCTGACCACAATCTCCGGTATGGTAGCCATGATGTTCATGCAGTTCAGGATTGGTTACGATATGGGTATTATCCTGGCGAAATCCATTATTTTCAGTATGGTAGCGGTATTCTTCCTGATGCCGGGGCTGTTGCTTACCTTTTCCAAGGCAATCGACAATACGCACCATAAGAGTTTCGTACCGAAGATCACGGCAGTGGGAAAATTCTGTGTGGCTACCCGTTACATTGTACCTCCGGTACTGATCGTGGGTGTTATTGCAGCATTTTTTCTGTCCAACAAGGCGAATTATGTATATGATGTAAATACACTGGAATCCAGCAGTATGAGCGAGAATAAATTCTCAGTCAGCATGGTCAATAAGGAATTTGGCATGGTGAATCAGCTGGCAGTCATTGTGCCCAACGGTGATTATGAAAAAGAGGCACAGACCCTGAAGGCACTGGAAAAGTTGGATGTGGTAAAATCCGTTCAGGGACTTGGCAATATTGAAGCTATGGATGGTTACATGCTGACCGACAAACTGAATCCCAGACAATTTGCAGAGCTGATCGATCTGGATGTGGAAGTGGCGGATATGCTGTATTCGGCATATGCCCTGGATCAGAGTGATTACGGTGCTCTGGTCAGCGGTGTCAACGATTACGAAGTACCTTTTATCGATATGTTCCTGTTCATTTATGATCAGAAAGAAAGCGGAAACATCACGCTGGATGATGATCTGGAGGAGACTTTATCGGACGCACATTCCAAGATCATGATTGCAAAGGATCAGTTGTTGGGAGAAGATAATTCCCGTTTCGTTCTGGAACTGAATGTACCTTATGAAGGAGAAGAGACCACCGCAGCGCTGGATCAGATACGCAATACCGTGGCGAAGTTCTATAATATAGATGATATCCTGTTAGTCGGAAATGCCACCAGTGATAAGGATCTGGGAGACTCTTTCGCAACAGATAACACCATCATCACTGTACTGACAGCATTGTTCGTTATGATCATCCTGCTGTTTACGTTCCAGTCTGCCGGCTTGCCGGTACTATTGGTAGTAACGATTCAGGGTAGTATCTGGATGAACTTCTCACTGCCGTATCTGCTGAGTGAAAATGTATACTTCCTGGGATATCTGGTAGTGTCCGCCATCCAGATGGGTGCGACGATCGACTACGCTATCGTTATCACCAGCCGTTATATGGATCTGAAGACGTACATGCCGATCAAAGAAGCTGCCATTGAGGCACTGAACCAGGCGTTCCCTACAATTGTTACCAGTGGTTCCATGCTGGTGGCTGCCGGATTCATTATCAGTTATGTATCTTCCAACGCAGCGGTAGCAGCGATCGGACTGGCGCTGGGACGTGGTACCCTGACATCTATTTTACTGGTGCTGCTGGCATTGCCCCAGACGCTGCTGATCGGAGATATCATTATTCAGAAGACGGCATTTACCTTAAAGCGTGATCTGGCGAAGCCGCTGCCTTCTGCCGGAAGGATTCGGATGAACGGTCATATCAAGGGTTATGTCAATGGTATGCTGGAAGGTGATTTCATCGGTGTCATCGACGGTGAGATGGGAGCAGTGGTGCGCCCCAAGGATGTCGTGACCCTGGAGCAGGGGGATGAGTCAGGTACAAATCATACAGCAGAAAGCGAGGGAACAGAAGATGAACAGTAAGAGATTATTATGTTTCCTGCTGGGAGCAGCATTACTGCTGCAGACACCGGCAACCGCTTATGCGGAAGAGACGTTAACCTATGAACAATATAAGGGCGGCAGCGGTTATAGCAGCACCACGCAGGAGCAGGATTATGCAATTGTAGAGATCAGCACGGAGGAGGATCTGCGCAGGCTTGCGGAGAACTGTGTGCTGGACAGCTGGTCCAGGGGTATAAAAGTAGTGCTGCACAACGACATCGTTCTGAGTATGGAAAGTGAATTCAGTATTCCCACATTTGCGGGAATCTTCGATGGTAATAGCTTTACGATCTCCAATGTAAAGCTTACGGGGAATGGTTCTGCGGCAGGTCTTTTCCGTTATGTGCAGGAAGGCGCCAAAGTACGTAATCTCACGGTGAGCGGAGAAATATCTCCCTCCGGAAGCCAGAATCAGGTTGGTGGTATCGTCGGGGTGAATTACGGCAGCATTGAGAATTGTAAGTTTTCCGGTAATGTGATCGGTGATAATGAAGTCGGTGGCATTGCGGGTGTGAATGAAGAGACCGGCGAGATCCGCAGATGTGAATCCAATGCAAATGTTATTGGCAACCATTCTGCAGGCGGTATTGTCGGTAACAATCACGGAATCTTAAATAACTGCAGCAACAGCGGCAGCATCAATACCTACAGCACAGAAGTGACTTATGAACTGGATGATATTACCATGGACAATCTGGAGCAGATCAACAGTACTTCCAATGTGGCTGCGCATACGGATACCGGCGGTATCGCAGGCATCTCTGATGGTAAAATCTATTACTGCTCCAATTCAGGAGCCATTGGTTACCAGCATGTGGGTTACAACACCGGTGGTATCGTCGGCAGACTGCATCAGGGATATCTGCAGAATTGTACCAATACCGGCTTCGTTCAGGGCAGAAAAGATGTCGGCGGCATCGTAGGCCAGATGGAGCCTTTTCTGGAGATCCAGTATCTTAGTGATAAACTGAAAGAACTGGACACAGAGACGGATAAGTTCCTGGATATGCTGGATGCAACACAGAAAGATTTCAGCAATTACAGCAGGCAGGCATCTGCGCTGACCAAAAGTATCAGTACGAATCTGAAGGATGCCAATAGTGCGGGAAATTCCCTTACCGGAACCACGAAAGATCTGTGGTATATTTACAATCAGGAGCTGAACGGTGTCAGCAACGACCTGAAGGTTTTGAATAATGACCTGAACAAACAGGCCCAGGACGATAAAAATAACGGTAACAGACATGATATCACGCTGAGCGGTAATGACCTGAGCGGAGGTGACATTACGATCACTGTACCGGATGATACAGAGAGTTATAAAGCAGCTCTGAAAAAGTTTGGTGAAAATGCCACGAAGCATCTGGATAATATGACCAATGCATCCACAGACCGCAGTGGTGGTATTAAGAATAATCTGGATACACTGAATCAGAGTCTGGATAAAGCCTTTGACCAGCTGGGTCAGTTGGGAGATGTGCTCCAGGCAGGGTCAGACAGTACCAGCGCACATATGGATGAACTGATGGATCAGGCGAGAGTATTGCGGAAGCTGGTCAGCGAGATCCGCGATGATCTCTTCCGATACGAGGGAATTTCTGTGGAGGATACTTCGGACGAATCCGCCAGCAAGGGGGAAGTGAACCCCGGAGATCCCGATGCTGAGGCTGGTGAGGCAGAACCGGAGGGAACCGAAGAAGCATTATATGACACATCCAGCTTCCAAAAAGGTAAAGTCACACTGTGCGTGAACCGCGGTGCGGTAGAGGCGGATACCAATGTCGGAGGTATTGTCGGACAGGTGGCAACGGAATATGATTTTGACCCGGAGGATGACATTACCTTGACCGGAACGGAGAGCTTCGATGTGGAGCAGACCATCAAGGCAGTCATCAGGGACAGCCGGAACTACGCAGATGTGACCGGCAAAAAGGATTATGTGGGCGGTATCGTCGGCAAGGCGGAATACGGCGCGGTCATTTCCTGTGAGTCCTATGCTCCGGTAGAGAGTACCGGAGGCAGCTATGTGGGAGGCGTTGCCGGATCTGCCAGCTATGCGATCCGTAGCTGTTACAGCATGGGTAAGATCACCGGTAAAAATAATATCGGCGGAATCGCCGGGGAAGGCTGCGATATTTTTTACAGTTATGCTTATAACGAGCTGGATATGTCCGGCGAGAGTCAGGGAAGTATTGCAGGAAAAGTTAAGGATGACGGTACTTTATATGGCAATTATTATGTAGAAGGCGGTGCCGGCGGCGTGGACGGCATTGGTTATCAGGGTGGTGCAACCCCGTTGTCTTATCAGGAATTTTGCAACAAAGACGGCGTGCCGGAAGCCTTTTCCCAGTTCACTATTACTTTCCAGGCGGATGGTGTAGAAGTGGCTTCCTATAAATGTAATTACGGAGACTATCTGTCTGCAGATCAGATTCCTAAGGTACCGGAGAAGGAAGGCTATTACGGTGTATGGCCGGATTATGATTTTAGTTACATTACCGGCAATCGCGTACTGGAAGCGGAGTATCAGGAGTGGATTGCATCCATTGCTTCCGCAGAGAAAAATGATGCCAACAAACCTCTGGTCATGGCAGAGGGTAACTTCTATCCGAATGCTGCATTGCATCTGCAGATAGAGGGTGACACATACAAGGTCTCCATGACCAACTCCATGAAAGAAGACGCACCGGACTATACCGGAGAAGCAAGCTTACGTGTCTACTGTGAGGATGCCGACAATACTGTAGTTTGGGTAGACCAGGACGGCGAATACAGAGAAGTGGAATCTACGGTGATCGGCAGCTACAGACAGTTCACCATGGAGGTACCCGGCAGCTTCCGCATCGCGGAGGCAGAAGGCAGCCATACCCGGATGATCGTAATTGGCATCATCGGAGTAGCTGTGGGAATACTGCTGATTGTATTACTTGTGAAAAAGATGGCAAAACGCAGGAAAAAGCGTAGACAGGAAAAGCGTGACAAAAAAACCCAAAAAGCTTCAGGCAGTGCAGACAGTGATCGGACAGAGGATAACGCCGCAGAAAATACAGAAACAGCGGAGCACGCCGGGCAGATGGATGATACAGAGGGACAGTTATGATCCAGGCAGTTATTTTTGATATGGATGGTACGTTGATCGATACCGAAAAATATTACCGTATTTTCTGGCCGAAGGCAGTGGAGGCTTGCGGCTATACGATGACGGATGAGCAGGCACTGACGATGCGCAGTCTTGGAAGGCCTTTTGCCCCCAGACAGCTTAAGGACTGGTACGGCGAGGAATTTGATTATTATGCCGTGCGGAATAAACGAAAAGAATTGATGGAGGAAGCACTGGACCGGGATGGCATCAAATGCAAGCCCGGTGCTGTGGAACTTCTGAAAGATCTGAAAAAAAGGCACATTACCACAGCTGTTGCCACGGCAACGGATCTGGAGCGGACCGAAAAATATCTGACGCTTACAGGAATCAGACCTTACTTTGAAAAATTGATCTGTGCTACCATGGTAGAGGAAGGTAAGCCGTCTCCGGACATTTATCTCTACGCTTGCAAACAATTGGGGCTGTCACCCAAGCAATGTATGGCGGTGGAGGATTCTCCTAACGGTGTCTTAAGTGCTTACCGTGCAGGCTGCAAGGTCGTCATGGTGCCGGATCAGACGCAGCCGGATGCGGAACTCAAAAAATGTTTATATGCCTGTGTCCCGACCTTGGCAGAGATCAGCCACCTCGTTTAGAGGTGGCTTCAGATTGTAGACAAAGCTCCTTCCTGTGAGGGAGCTTTTCTTGTGTCATGACTGCAAAAATTATGTACTTACAAGCATATAAGAAGTAGTGAAAATGCCGTATTTACGGGACTTTTCACTACTTTTTTGGTATAATGAAAGTATCAAAATAAAGGCGGTGTTTCCTATGATGACACAGAATGCAGATAAGAAAAGAGAACAGATTCAGATGTTCTGCATGGATGACCTTGTTCCG
>OJJE01000081.1_pt1 | contig 66505 bp, 49 predicted proteins | sample 1596091 | NCBI WGS metagenome assembly OJJE01 (sample SAMEA4350129, study PRJEB24818) | metagenome | biome: human; feature: gut; material: faeces | place: Denmark | collected 2013-09 | reverse complement strand
TTCATAGTCTGACCTCCTGACGCTGGTCAAAAAAGTTAAGTGCTAAACTTTTTTGACTGTGTATAGTGTGAGACTATTATTGCAGATGAAAGTTGATTGCAAAAGGTACTTGCTATGGATCGTTTACCTTTAGCCTCCTCTAAAAAACTAATAGTTTTTTCGTGTCATTTAGAGTGTGGCACAAAAAGACTAATTAGCCAAGGCGCAGGATTTGACGTTTACTGCAAAACCCTCACGAAAGACCCTCAACAAGTTTGGCAAACCCTCAACAACTTTGATTATCCAAAAAATCCCTACAAAGCTCATAAAATACGGGCTTTGTAGGGATTTACCTTTTTATTCAAACTCCTCTTTACAAAGTTGTTATGTGGTGTTTTTTGTTGACTTTTCTGTCAGAGTCCAGCAAGTTTTGTCTGATTTCTACCTATTGCATGGATTCTTAAGGGATTTTATTGTCATTTTGTTGTCATTCATCCTCACTATTATCAATAAAAAACTTTTCCGTAAACAACTCTTCTGGTATTCTCATACTCCCCTTCGAAGACATATATGCAGCAAATTTATCCGTAACAATACTTATATACGGCTCCAACAATCTTGCTACTCTTTCATATTGTTTGAATTCCACACTTTCAAACTTGACAATATCTAACTCTTTCAAATCAATCATAACAACTTTCTTGTGACAAACACAAGGAATAATAACCTGAAAAGCTGTTTCAAGAATTTTCCCTTTATGTAATACTCTTGTCTTACTAAAGACATCTTTTAGTTGTTTATTAATTTTATTTCTCTTAGTTCCATCTAATTTATAATTGTTTTCCAATATTTGGATTGTGTTCTCGTCAAAATTAATTGATATTGGAGTATTACTTGTCTGCTTTATTTCCAACATTTTTAAAACATACAATCCCTTATTCTCTATACGATTCAAATCACATTGTCTTTTGATAACAATAAACAAATCCTCTTCCCTTTTTAATATATCACCGGTTTTAAATGCAGTATTACTGTTTATTTTAGTATCATGATAATAATAACATCTTTCACCTTCTAGCACATCCTCAACTCTTATATCTACATTGCTATCAGGTGTAACATCTTCTATATCATATTCAGAAATACGGGATAATAAATTTTTGGTCACAAATTCTCCCATTGAATCACCGATATTTCTTTCACCATCTTCTTTATATGTTTTTGCCAAAACCCATGGCCAATATTCCGATGCATTATACAGTTCATTAAACATATTATTTTTAGCAATTTCAAGTGATATTTCCCATTCTTTGAGTAACTTAACTGATGGATTCTTTTTCAACCATTCCTTCAAGAAATCAAATAACTTGTCATTTTTTATGTCGCCTTTTTTTACTACAAATATACTTGAAGCTTCATTCTTTTTATACCTAGTACAATTATATTCAGGATTAGCCAAATATTTCTCTACATCAGGTTTATCTAATGAAGTACATATAAATACAGGAATAAACGCCCTTGATTGCACTTTATTCAAAAAAGCAATAACCTCTCTAGCATTACCATCTTCATCACCTCTTTTAAACATCCAATCGCAAATAACCAGCGATAATTTGTGTCCTGCTAATTCACTTTCATTTGGAAATGTATCCTTTGTAATAACCGAAAAGTTTTGTGTTCTCAAATATTCTGCAATTGTCCATGCCTCAGTATATTCTTCATCTACTTCATCATCAATAATAAGTATCTCTCCTACAAACATTTTTTTGATATAATCAATATCCATATTACCACTCATCCTTTTTGTTAAAATCAATTAGAAAATCAGCTCCACCTAACGAATATTTAAAATTATCAACAACGCCTATAGAATAGTCATATCTATCCAGAAACTGTCTACAAATATACAAACCTAAGCCACGTCCATCTATTCCCTTGCCTGTAAAGAATGCCTCAAATATTTTTTCTTTTTCTTCTGGATAAATGCCAGGACCATTGTCAGAAAAAACCATATAATTTTCATCCGAATTAATTGTTATTCTAATTTTCTTTTCTTTTACCTCTTCATCTTCTAACCAATACAGTGCATTATCCAAAATATTTATAAAGATTGTCATTAGCAATGCTTCTGGCATATTAATAACTACCACACTATTACCTATATTTTTCAAATCAAAATCGATTTTCTTTGTTTCAAACACATTGCTGTAATACCCTAATACTTTATTTAACAATACCGAAACTCTTATTGATTTTGACTTATGTTGAGTTGATGCGAATAAATTCTTCATATCTGCTAAAACGGCTTCCATCGCAGATATTATCCCCCTCAGCCTCTCAATTTTTTCAACAACAACTTTTTTCTCTGTGTATTCGTCATCTGTTCGAATTAATTGTAAATTATAATCATCGATTACATTATAACACTTTCGAATAAAATTACCCATGTCATGATGTGTTGCTTGAATCGAAAGACCTATTCCTGCCAAATCTTCTACAACGCGTATTCTGCCCAAATTATAATCATTTTGCTCATCAACCTTCTTCTTGATACTTTCTATTTTTTTCTTCATAGAAGAATCAGAGCATTTTGCAATAACTTCTTTGAACTCTTGTTCTAATTCATTTTTACTCTGTTTATCAAATTTTTTGATAACATTTTTTTGTTTATTATACTCATCGTAATAATAAACTTTTATATATTGAAGAAATATTTGGATTATGCTTAAGAAATCTGAGTATGATTCCCCCACCTCTAGTAATCCCTCTCTATTAGTCTTATCCTTTAAATTAGGGTTTCCACTATAACTTATATCTACATAACCAACAACTTGGTCATTACTAAACATAGCACTTGCTCTTTTAGTACCTCTTATTGTATCTACCTGCAACCAATCATCCTTAACACTCCCATATGGAAATACTCTGATACCATCTCGGTAGAGAAAAACTCTGTTCTTCTTTACTATTTCCCAATCATCTTCAGTCAGTCTATACTTTGCTCTTGCATTTTTCTTATCAGGATCAAAAACATAAAATCTAAATTGGAAATTTCCACATGTCGTAGTATAATCATCAAAAGATAGATTTCTGTCTACTACCGATTTCTTGAAATCTTTAAATAATGATAATCCCGATATTGTTTTATCTCCAAACCCAACCTCTTTTTCTTTTTTATTTATCGTATAAATATATTTTTTCCCTTTTTCATCATAAGAGCCCTCAACATTCAAAACTGCTTTTTGTTCAATTATATTGTCCAAAGTCTTTTTTTCTGTAAACTCAACTGTGGGAACAAAAGCATTTCCTTCAAAAAAGTATATACTAAAGCCCTCTCCATAGACATTACCCATCAAAGAAAACAAATCACTTTTTAACTTTTCAAATTTACTCTTACCCCATTTATCATTTAATCCCTCTACAATAATGATTGTCCCCTTATTTAATCTCTTACGTAAACAATTATCCAAAAAAATCTCTTCTGAGAAATCAGTGTCATCACTAGCATTGTATTCTAATGGTATTTCATTTAATTTGTACTGTTCATTATTCCCCTTTATAAACTCATCTTCATATTTGGATAAATCCATTTCTAGCCTTCTGGCTTTTATATCCTTTTCTGTTTTCGTAATTACAGTAATTTTTTTACCTAATTTGAAGAGAGAAAATCGTCCTATTCCTTTTTCTCCCTGATAAATTCTACCCAAAGGAGTTTTTTTACCCTCTTCTTTTTCAATTTTCTTATGAGCTGACGCAGGGTTAATAAAATCATTTTTCAAAGTACTTTCTGACATGCCACATCCCGCATCTTCGATAATTATTTTAGAATTCTTCTCTGCCACCATATTGGAATCAAAATTATCAAATGTTATCTTTACCCACGGTGAATCTGCATCATAAGCATTCTTCACTATTTCTGTTAAAGCAACGACTTCATTTTTTATCAACTGTTCGCTTAGCATTGTTAGCAAACGTGCATATGGTTCAAAATATAATTTCTTTGTATCACTCATTGCTTTTTCCTCCCAATCAATATATATTCTTGACTATAAATTTTCCTATCCGTTTTATTTGATGAAAATTTACCTGTTGAATCCCTATGTGTAGGTAAAAATTTATTTAAAATTTTTCTTTTTGAAATTTCCAAAATTTCAAACCCATTCAACAACATTCTTTCCGCTAAAGCGCGTGCATTTTGCATTTTTACACCTTTATATTCGGTATCTCCAATTACCATTACAATAATTCCATTCTCCTTAAGCAATTCGTAAGCCTTCATTACAACATTGTTCATATCCACATAATATCTTTCGACGGCTTTCCTTTTTGCTCCATCCTGCATTTTTTCAACTATATGTTTTTCAAACTCAGATAAGTCCGTATATACTTTCTTGCTTGAATTATATAGACTACCTATAGAATCTTTTCTTAATTCCTTATAGTCAGTAGTATAATCTAACCACAGTGTCGACAATTGATGTAAATCTGCATATTCATATGATGTAACATATGGAGGACTCGTTATAATTAAGTCTACATATTCTCTTTTTTCTACCTCCAATATATTCTTACACTCAATCTCTACTTTTGTATCTTTTTTATAATTGATTTGCTTTATAGCTTTCAAAAAAACTTTATACTGCTTTTCAAATGTATACATAACATCATGTATTTCTTTCTTCGGATCAACCTGCGGCTTTATAGACTTTGTCAACCATTTCGATGTTGCTTTTAAAATGCTCGAGAAAATACAAAGGAACAATTCTTTATATTTTTCCTCTTGCACACAAGACAATATACTCTCTTTCAAACAATATAAGTTATTATATTGTGAATCGACATACCAATATTTTAACCTTTCATTTGTTGTTTCATAATTATTCTTTATTTCTGTACTATTATATTTATCAACTATCTCTTTATAATATTTTTCTACACTTGCCACTTCATAAGATGTGCTTTTTACCCTCGCAATCATTACTGCAACGGGATTCAAATCACATCCATAAAAATCATATCCTAATCTTTTAGCCTCCACTGCAACTGTTCCACAACCACAAAAAATATCTGAAACAACACCAACATTATAATTGTTTTTCTTGCAGTACTCTATAGCCTTTTGAGCAATCAAAGATGGAAATTTTGCAGGATAAACGTGCACCTTATGAATAGATAATTCTTTTTGTTCACTTTGATTCCAAAACTCATCCTCTTCAATTTTTTCAAATTCAATATTTCTTAATTCATCTATGTTTAATATCATAACAATCTCCTGACCACAGAGTACACAAAGTTATACAACTAATATATCTCTGACTACTACAATTATAATTAAGCCATCAACCTCTTTTTTTCTTCTCTAGTTATGGCATATCTTTTTTCTTCATTCTTCATTTTTAAACATTTCTTTGCGAACTCAGCAATCGGCTCCGCAACAGCCAATGCCAAACAAACCGGCACCGCATTTCCTATCTGTTTATAAACCAAATCTAGCTTTGCATTATCATTTCGAGCGCTTGTTCCTCTACTAAACTCATACCAATCTGGGAACGTTTGTATTCTTGCAATCTCTTTGACTGATAATCTTCTATTATTCTCTTCTCCATCACTGAAGATATATCTATCCTTGCCTACATGTTCCATAGGTGCTCCTGCTGGATGGATCGGTGCCTGTCTACCTGATGCCTGAATCGTAAAACTTGGTTGTGACCAAAGTTTTTTTCGATTACGCGACATAAAAATAGTAGAATACGAGCCTGTAAAATAATCTCCCGGATCATCCTCTAAATCACCAATAGCATCACGAAGTGTTACTACTTCTTTCAATCCATCAATGCCATACCCATGTGTAGGTTCCGGATGAACATATTCAAAGTCTATATCATTCCTGACACCAACCAAAATCACTCGTTCTCTTATCTGCGGCACACCATATTCTGCCGAGTTTAAAAGCTTGTGATATATTGTATATCCTGCTGCTGCAAAGTCCTGAACAATTTGCTTGAAAACCTCACCCTTTCCAAGAGTCATCATTCCTTTTACATTCTCAGCCACAAAAATTTTTGGTTTGCTCTGCATCAGACAACGAATAAAATGCAAGTATAAAAAGTTCCTCTTATCATCAACCAATCTCGGTCCAGCCTCCGAAAAGCCTGGGCAAGGGAAGCCACCTAATACAATATCCGCCTTGGGAAACTCCTTTATTTTTCTTATATCACTCTTATCCATGTATATATATTTACCTGCATTCTGTGCATAGGTTTCTCTTGCTTCATCAAATATATCGTTTACATAAATCGTATTGAATACATTATTATTGATATTTTCATCAAAGACCTTTTTGTCGGCAAATGCTGCTTCCATGACTTCTTCGCCCATAACTGCTTTTAAGCCTGCTAATTCAAAGCCCAAATCTAGACCACCGCATCCCGAAAATAGCGACAACAGGTTCCACTTATTTGGATCATAGTTGAGCTTATCAAACTCAATATCTTCACTACAATCTGCAAATGCCTGCCTTTCTTCTTCAATTTTTTTATTCAGAAGTTCTTTTACTTCATCAACTTTATAATCTGGAGCGGGTTTAAATTTACCACGCCCTCTTTCCTCTAAAATAACAGCCATGTTATCACCTCTATACTATTTTATCGGTCCCCGAATTACCCTCATCAATATCATCTGTTGTTCTGATATTTAATTTCCGCATATAATGAATAAGCCTTTCAGCCATCTCGTCGCCTTTTACTATCAAAGGCTTGTCAAAAACAAGTTCGGGAACTAATCTGTTATCAAGTGCATCCCAATTTACTTGAACTGATAAGGGTCTATTCCCATCCCATTTTTCAGCAAAAGTTCTGTAATTCAAAGCCTTACAAGCAAAATAAATATCTGGGTGCATCATTACATATTCTCTTATAGGAATCATTTTATCTATTACATCTTGCGCAGAATGCACATTCTCATCCATCAATATGTAGTTAGCCACACCACTATCTCTTATGATCTGCCCACAAACACTCGCATTTTTCTTATCTGGCGAAAGATTACTTCCTGCATAAACATCTACTACCTGTTCATCTGTAAGTAACATTTTCCCAGATAAATCCCCACCACTTTTGTTAAGCAACTCGAATTTCCATCCAAGGGTAATTGAACCCTTTTCAGTTCTTCTAAATCCATTTTTGTAAATCAACATTCTCTCATAAAATTTATCCTGAATAGCCGTAGTCGATTGCTCTATAATATCTATCCAATCTTCACCAAATAATTGTTCTGCACGTTCTGCGCTCATTTTATTTTCAATAAAGTCCGCATTTTCCTTCTTATAGGAAATTTTTATTTCGACTTCATCTTCACAGGATTCTGCCAATATATAAATATCAGTTTTGGGTTCACCTTTATGACATGTTGGTTTTCCAGATAACATCACTGTATATCCTTTTCCATTAAAGATAAATTCTGTCCCTTTTGACATAAATTCTAATATTCTTCTCTCCGCAGTACCAAAATCCCCCATGGCAAACCTCCTAATACTGTTTTCTGCAAATTTCATCTTTCTCTATATTCACAAATGAATTAATGTGCAATTCCCCAATGTCAGTTGCATTTTTCCTTATAAAATCAAACAATTCCGGATAGTTATCCAAATAATAATACATTTGAGGACATACAAAATTGGGGTTTAACTTACGAAGTGTTTCTAACTCTATTTCCTTCGTCATCTGAAAAGACAACACCGGCATTGCATAAGTATGTCTTGTCAGGAAATCGTCTATTCGTTCACTCACTTCTTTGTCTGCTTTGTATTGTTCTTTCCATGTGTTAATATCAATTCTCTTGCCTAAATGAATCCTTCCAACTATCATTTTTGCTGGCGAGCTGACATACATATATGCCATTATTTCTTCGTTTGGAAATGTTCTTCTATATTCAAATATCTTGCTACCATCTATAATTTTATTGTACCATTTTGGTTTGAAGCTCAATAACATTGTTCGCATTACAAATTAATTCCTTATAAGTAATTAGAGAATTGCCTATCCAACAACATTATACCTATCCTATGTGTCCAATAATCAGGACTTGTATTAGAAATTTTACTTAAAGTAGCATTTCCATTCATCGAAATAAAGACAAAATTCCAAAATAATTTTACCACAATCAGCCCAACTCCTCCACATTAATTTTCTATCTTCTTTGTGAATTTATCCATCACCTTCCTCTCCCAACATCCTTAACTTTCTCCCCAATCCATTCCAAAAACTTCTTCAGCAGATTCTTCCCGCCAATCGTAAACTGCTTCATAAACTCATACGCCTTTTCTAGCTTATCCTTCAAAGCTTTTAAAGCTCATTCATATTGATACTCTGATTCTCTTTCAGCTTGAAGTTCCGTTCCCATTCGAGGGCTTCGCTTTTCTTCACAAAGCCCCTCTTGGTCTTCTGCTTCCTTTCTCCAGTCAAATTCTTATAATAAGTCCTCACCTCCCACATTCCGGTCTTTTTGTTCTTGATAACCGCCATCTATCCCACCTCCTTGTCTGTGGACAGTCCGTAGATTCGTTCCATAAAATACTACGTGCTTACACGCCCTTTTCATTGTCACAAATCCTTCCGACTCAAATTCTGCATTCAGCCGACGTATCAACTTATATGCATAGGATAGTGATACGTCTAGCATTTCCATGACATCCTGCGCTGTTAAAAATCGTTTGTTCTCCATAAGCAAATGCCTCCTCTCTTTCGTTTTATTATTCAGTTCATTTCTGAACTGCTTTTATGTGTTTTATATTAACAGTTCATTTTTGTACTGTCAATGCTTTTTAGCAAAAAACATTTCACTTTTGTACTGTTGATGTTATAATCTATGTAAATGCATGATTTGTACCTCGTATTTTCGTGCATGCTACAACACGCATTACACTTATAAGGAGCAGTTAAAATGGGCGAAAAATTCACCAGCCGGGTAGGCTTTTTGATTAGGAATTTTAGAATTGCAGCGGAAATGACACAAAGGGAATTGGCAGATAAGTGCGGACTAAACGAATCCACAATTCGAAATTACGAGCTCGGAAACCGATATCCGGACGAAGCAACTTTACTCAATATCGCCAACAATCTAGGTGTCAGTTTCTATGCATTATCAGATCCGGATGTTGCCAATATCTTCAGTGCACTCCATGTTCTGTTTGACATCGAATGGGCATACGGACTACGCCCTACAATGAAAGACGGAGAAATATGCTTCAAATTTGAAGAACGTCTTCCAAGTGCCGGTCCCCGTCCGCAGGAAGACCTTGATAACTTCAAGAAGATGGTTGAGTATTGGGCACGCCTGCGAGGCAAGCTGGAGGATGGCGAAATAACCGAAACAGAATATTATTTCAAAGAGATAAAATTTCCGATGAATCCGATGGATTCAAATAAGGAATATACTGTTTCATTAAATCTTGATGATGACGACCAACTACTGGTTCAGAATCTGAATGAGGATGAAAAGGCGGAGGAAACTGCTGAGTTGTTAAAAGACTTATTTCCTGATTTCTCTTATGTGAAGAGGAAGAGGAAACCGAAGAAGGAGTAAAGATTTATATCTAATTCAAAATACTAAAAAGGAGATAAATATGCGACGGATAATCATAAAAAATACCAAAAATATTAAACAATTAACTTTTGACATTCCAAATGATAATGGTGTTTACTTGCTAGTTGGTGCCAATGGTGCTGGAAAAACCACGTTACTCACTTGTCTTGACAGAATATGTAATCCATATTCTTTTGCTACAAACTTCACATCTGCTAATAATACAAATAATATTGACCAATATTCTGCTTCTTCAATTGAATACATAACAGAACATGCACACATTAAATTTCGTAAAGGCACCCGACGTTGGGCATGTACTCCTCGCACCAATAGTTCTCCATTATTAAAAAGAGAATTTGGATTCGAAAATACAATCTTTATTAAAGCCGATTCAAAAAGAATTGATGTACCCCAAGAAGAAATTAGAAGCGGAAACTTAGTCGATGTAGAAAGTACAATTATTGAATCCCTTAACAAAATATTTGAAACCACAAAATACAACAATCTTAAACGCTTACGAAATGTCAATGGTCGTGGAAGAAACTCAACCTACTTTTATATATTAAAAGACGGAAGAAAATATTACTCAGAAAAACGTTTCAGTACTGGTGAACTCGCAATAATCAGATTAGTAGAACATTTACAAACAACTACGTCCAACTCTCTCTTTTTGTTAGACGAAGCCGAAATGGCTTTACATCCACGAATTCAAAAGAATCTTTTGGATTATTTAAACGAAAAATCTACCGAGAAAGGACTAATGATTATTATCTCGACACATTCTATTACTATGATAAAATCGACACATAGAAATAATATTATGTTAATGGAAAATGATGCCTTAAACAATACTGTTATTTCTACACCTTGCTATCCAGCAAAAGCAATCGGTTCCGTAGATTTTGAATCAAATATTATTTTTTGATACTATTTTCTTTGTTGAGGATGACATGGCTAGACTTGTTTTAAAAGCAATGATAGCTAAGTATGCCAATATTAATACCCTCATTAAATCCATGATGTATTGCATAGTTCCGGTTGGTGGATATGAGCAAACAGCCCTATTAGCAAAAATTACTAGACACCAACTTTTTGAACGCTCTAAGGTATATGCGCTTTTAGATGATGATGTATTTACAGAATCAATACATAACAATCAAAAATTTGCTCAACTATATGAACAAAATCGCGATCTCATCTTTTCATTAAAATGTACGCCAGAATCTTGGCTAATTGAACACTTGGAAAATCAAGATGCTAATCTTACTTCTTGCATCCGTTATAATTACCACTGTGAAATCAATACCATTTTAACAGACAACAGATATACTGCATGCAATGCTCAAAGTCCACGAAAACTATGCAAGCAAAAAATGGAAGTAGTTCTAAAAATATTAGAAGAAAGATGTGGAGATTCTCAAGAATCCATCCTCAACTCTTTTGTCGATTTACTAATAGAGCAGGAAATGGATAACGGAACAATTCAAAGTGTATTAACGCCATTATTAAGATACTAACTCACTCAAATAAATTATCCATCTCAACTTTTAAAAATTATTGTCATTTGATTGTCACTTAATCAAAAACGAGCCAAGAAACGCCGTAAATTCGGCATTTCTTGGCTCGTGTACTGTTTCGAGGCAACCTTCCTTATCGTCTTTTGGGGCAAAACCTTTATCCTCTCCACCGGTTTCGGCTCTCCAAATCTCGACACAGATTTCCTCGCAGCATTTTAACGCTAATTGAATATTATTGCATCAAGAAACCGTGATTCCGGCGCAGTGGAAACCTACATTCCGGATACGGAAACCGCCTTTGATTGGCTTAACTACCATTCATAAGAAATTGAGCCAATGTCAAGCCCAGAGCCGCTTTGCGGGGCGTTAGCCGGCTTTATATTGGTGAGATTTCTTGTATTCTAAATAATTGCCAATCGGTTTCCTAACCACCGGACAGCACGGACACCAAGACCGGAATATTCACTAATATCGCATAAAACTACTACAGGTTCCACGGTTCTTCTCTCGGGCATCGTTACCGATGTCGCTACAAACCGCATATACACAGGCTTTTCTCCACATCTACACTGTAGAACGCAAAAACGACCTTGCCAGTCCGGAAGGAACTTCGAACCAACAAAGTCGTTCTCTTATACATATTTGCTTCGTGTTTTGCCACAAATTCATTCAGTTCACAGGCTAAAGTTTTTGCCCCAAATGAGGATAAAAGCTTTGCCCCAGGAATAGTACATTATTCAAACTCAATCGTTCCGGGCGGCTTACTGGTAATATCATACATTACCCGATTCACATAGCTCACCTCATTGATGATCCTGCTGGTCACCTTCTGTAATACTTCATAAGGGATCTGTGCGCTCTCTGCGGTCATGAAGTCGATGGTCTTCACGGCTCTCAGTGCGATGGCGTAATCATAGGTTCTCTCATCGCCCATAACGCCTACGGATCTCATATTGGTCAGGGCTGCGAAGTACTGGTTGATCTCGCGGTCCAGACCTGCGTTAGCGATTTCCTCGCGGTAGATGGCATCTGCATCCTGTACGATTTTGACCTTCTCAGCGGTCACTTCGCCGATGATACGGATACCCAGTCCGGGACCGGGGAACGGCTGACGGAATACCAGATGCTCTGGAATGCCAAGCTCCAGTCCTACCTTGCGGACCTCATCCTTGAACAGGTTGCGCAGAGGCTCGATGATCTCCTTGAAATCTACATAGTCGGGCAGACCGCCTACGTTGTGGTGGGACTTGATCACTGCGGATTCACCGCCCAGTCCGCTCTCTACCACATCGGGATAGATGGTTCCCTGTACCAGGAAGTCCACGGCACCGATCTTCTTCGCCTCTTCCTCAAATACACGGATGAACTCTTCGCCGATGATCTTTCTCTTATGCTCCGGCTCGGATACGCCTGCCAGCTTGTTATAGAAACGCTCCTGCGCATTCACACGGATGAAGTGCAGATCGTAATTGCCGTTAGGACCGAAGACTGCTTCTACCTCATCGCCCTCATTCTTACGGAGCAGGCCGTGATCTACGAAGACACAGGTCAACTGCTCGCCAACTGCCTTGGATAACAGTACTGCTGCCACGGAGGAATCCACGCCGCCGGACAATGCACAGAGGACTTTACCATTACCAACCTTCTCACGAATTGCCTTAATAGACTCTTCCACGAAGGAATCCATCTTCCAGTCACCGCAGCATCCGCAGATATTACGTACGAAATTATACAGCATCTTGGAGCCTTCCACCGTGTGGAGTACTTCCGGATGGAACTGGATTGCATACAGTCCACGCTCTACGCACTCTGCTGCTGCCACAGGGCAGTTTGCAGTGGTAGCTACGGCACGGAAGCCGGGTGCCAGCTTCGAAATATAGTCGAAATGGCTCATCCAGCAGATCGTATTCTCGGATACATCGGAAAACAGCTTGGAACTGCGGTCTACCTTCACCTCAGTCTTACCATATTCCCGAACGGCTGCACGTTCTACCTTACCACCCAGCACATGGGTCATCAACTGTGCGCCGTAACAGAGTCCCAGCACGGGAACTCCTAAGTGAAACAGATCCTCGGAGCAGGTAGCTGCACCGGGTTCATAGCAGCTTGCGGGGCCGCCGGTCAGGATGATTCCCTTAGGATTCATTGCTTTTATCTTATTCAAGTCTGTCTTGTAAGAGTAGATCTCGCAATATACATTGCATTCTCTGACTCTTCTGGCGACCAGCTGATTGTACTGTCCGCCAAAATCAATGACAACTACCAGTTCTTTTTCCATGGTTGTCCTCCAGTATATTTTTCTGTCCTCTATTATAGGGTATGGTGCAGGGGAAGTCAAACCCTACTGCACCAGTTCTTCCAATTTTCCGAAGGTATAACCCATTTCTTCCCATTTTGTGAGCAGTTCATCCAGAATCTCCCCATTGGTCTTCGAGGTATTATGTAACAGCACCACCGCTCCGGGGTGGATCCTGCCTGTCAGCTTGGAAAAAGCTTCCTCGTGGCTGGGCTGTGCATCCACGTTCCAGTCCACATACGCCAGACTCCAGAAAAAAGTGGAATATCCCAGATCCTTTGCCATCTGCAGATTCGTCTCACTGTATTTTCCCTGGGGCGGCCGGTAGTACATCGCCATCTCCGTACCGGTGATCTCCTGAAAAAGAGTTCTCACGTCATCCATCTCCTTCCGGAAAACCGCCGGATCAGAAATTTTCGACATGTCATAATGATGATAGGTATGGTTTCCCACGGTATGTCCGTCCTCCACCATGCGTTTCACCATCTCCGGCGCCGACTCCAGAAAATGTCCTACCACAAAAAAGGTCGCCGGTGCATCATGCTTTTTCAATGCATCCAATATAACAGAGCTATTACCGTTCTCATAACCACAATCAAAAGTGAGATAGATCTTTTTCTCCTCCGCATCTCCCACATAATAAGCATTGTACTCTTTTAGTTCTTCCGCAGATGCCGTGCCGGTGGGCTGTGTTCCTTCCGTCCCGAATCCCAATCCCCAGTTTTCTGCTGAAAATAACGCTTCCGTGTTCTCCAGCGCAATTCCCGCCGTCGCCTGTGTCTTTATTTCCCGCTGCATACGCAGACCGTAGGCAATGGCTCCGATGCTTCTTCCGAGGAAAAACATTGCCAGCAAGAGCACTCCCAGCATCAGACCATTCTTATAATGCTTCTTCACCAATACCGTCTTTTTTTTGCCGACTTCCCATACTTTTTTGAAAATAGGATTTTCCCACATCTCACGATCCCTTACCGGTATTACTACCTGTCTCTACCATAATATTCATTGCATTCTATGCCATACAGCTTTTCCTTTATGTCACAGCACAGCCTGCGTAAATACACAGTACCGCCTCCTGTTGTATATATTATAAAAATGGATTCTTCGGAGCAACGCCATGGACTGTAAGGAAATGATCCTGTCAGAGGAGACCTATGACATTATCACAGACTTTTCCGCATCGGAATTTCTGGGAGATGACAATAATTGTTATGAACGCATCGGAGAAGATTTTTTGATTTTGTATCTGGGCAATCTGGGAATCCGCAATCCGAAGATTGATTTTTTCCCCTATCACAATATGCCGAAGCTTTACGGGCTCATGCAGCTATCTCCCTCCGGTGAGACGCCACCCGGTGCCGCTCCCTTTGATCCGGCAAGTCTGATTGCCAGTGGGATCACTCAGGTACAGCGTCCGCCCCTAAGTCTCACGGGGCGGGGCGTGATCCTGTGTTTTATTGATACCGGTATTGATTATCGAAATCCTGTGTTTCTGGACGAGAACGGCAACAGCCGTATCCTGGCGATCTGGGATCAGACGGTTCAGACCGGGGTACCACCTGAGGGGTTTAAATATGGTTCTGAATACCGCAGAGAGGATATTAACCTGGCGCTGCGCTCCGAGGATCCTTATTCCATCGTTCCCTCCCGGGACGAAAACGGACACGGCAGTATCCTCGCCGGAGTCGCCGCTGGCAGTGTCGTCCGACAAGGCAATTCTTATATCGGTGCTGCACCGGGTGCCGACATCGTTGTGGTAAAACTCAAGGAATGTAAGCAATATCTACGAAGCTTTTATCTGGTGCCCGAGGGTGTTCCCGCCTATCAGGAAAATGATATTATGTTGGGCATCAAATACGCGGAATCCTTCGTGCAGCTCTTCGAGCGTCCGGTAGTCATCTGTCTGGGTCTGGGAACCAACCAGGGAGATCATGCGGGCAATTCTTCCCTGTCACGGTATCTCTCTTCCCTCGCTGTCCGCAGAAGCCGTGCCGCCATTGTCTGCGGTGGAAATGAAGGGAACGCCTCTCACCATTACCGTGGAAGATTAAGCGCTCAGACACCGGAGGAATCTTCCTGGGATGTGGAGATCCGGGTCAGTGAAGGCTGTATCGGATTCTGGCTGGAGCTTTGGGGCGCTCTGCCGGATGCTTTTAATCTGAGCATCCGCACTCCCGGCGGAGAAAATATTCCCGAACTGCGCCTTGGGTTGCAGCAAAGCGTGACCTATTCTTTTATCTACGAAAAAAGCAGAGTCACTATCGACTCTGCTCTTGTGGAAGAAAATTCCGGTGAAGAACTGATCCTTGTACGCATCCAGGATCCTACCCCCGGTATCTGGACCTTTCATGTCTCTGCTTCCGGTAGTTTATATAACGGCAATTTTCACATGTGGCTGCCTATCACAGAATTTCTGTCTACTCCGGTATATTTTCTCAATCCGGATCCCGACATGACTCTGACGGAGCCCTCGATGGCTCCGGAGGTTCTGAGCGTTTCTACTTACAACGCGGAAAACAACAGTTTTTACGCAGAATCCGGCAGAGGCTTTGGGCGCACCGGGCAGATCCGTCCGGACTTATCCGCTCCCGGAGTCAATATCTCCACCATTGACGGACGCCGTACGGGAAGCAGCATGGCTGCCGCTATCACTGCCGGAGCTGTGGCTCAGTTTTTCCAATGGGCAGTCATTGAAGGCAATAACCGGCTGGCGGAAAGCCGGGAGATCCGCAGTTATTTCATACGCGGTGCCGTGCGTACACAGGGTCTGAACTACCCCAACCGGGAATGGGGCTACGGCAGGCTGAATTTAGAGGAGACCTTCAATGCCCTGCTCCGGGTATGACTATATGATCTCCTGCAGGGCATAGACCGGCTGCACACTGCAGACACCGTTAATCTTACGCACGCCGCGCTCCAGTTTTTCCAGTTCCTTTTCCGAGGTCACATCCGCTTTTACGAGGAAATCATACTCCCCTTCCACCTGATAGCAGGATGTAACCTCCGGTTGCTGCCGCATTCTTTCCATAAATCCCGCATGATATTTTTTATGCTGCACCGTTACCTCCAAAAAAACTTCCATGATCCACCTCTTTTCCCAAGTCTTTCACTCGCCCATCGTATACGCAGACATAAATCCATACACGGCTCATCGTACAATCGAGTAGGATAGCTCCTACTCGATTTGTATACCTTGTACACCATCTCGCTTAAAAGCTCGATGATGTACATTCGCCAAATACAGATTCTTGTGCAAGCACAAATCTGTACTTGGCTCATCGTATACACAAAAAGAGGAGAAACACCGCACACGCGATATCTCTCCTCTTTGAAAGTGATTGCATCATACCATATTCTTTTCTTACTTACAAGTCGTCTGATAAATCTTATCAGAATTTTAATATTTCGGCCAATAGAGACTTCTGTTTTGTACGTTATCTTCCATTTTCATCTGTGCTTTTGGAAAAAATTCTGGCATACCCATAAGACAACGGACGGTCCGTCATATCCGCAAATCGCAAAGGAAAATTCTCTTTTTCCTCCATGCGGTTCGGGCAGTCTCTCCTGCCGCACCCGAGACAAATTCCGGCACATTTGGTAAAAGGATCCTTCGTCAGCTCCGCATAAAATACCACACTTTTTTTCGGGATCATACAATACGCTGTATTACAGGTAACCGGCAATGCAAGCTTCTGCAGAAGCATGGGCAGGTTCTCCAACCGCAGCAGACTGCTTATTTTTTGTTCTGAAGTCTCAGAAATCTCCCCGCCTAAAAAATGCAGTCTGGCAACATGCAGATTCCGATGTACAACCACCCACTCTGTATAAGCCCGGTAGCTTTCTAATAATAATTCACTGGACAGTACTTCGATCATATAACTCTCTGTCAGAAATCCGTTCTGCAAATACTTTTCCTGCAGTTCATCGATCCCTTTTCCCAGAGTAATGCCTACAGCCAAAAAAGACTGATCCCTCCCGGGAAAAGTCTCTTGGATTTCTCTGTCCTGCCATCCCGCTTCTGTCTCCAGGCAGGGGATCATCTCACCTGCCAGCCTCTTCAGACTGGGATATTCTTCCGGATCATAATGATATTTTTCCATCACACTGTGCAGAAATTGTTCGTTCCTGCACAGTGCTGTAATTTCTGAAAAAAAAGTCTGCATGTTCACCTGTTCTCCCGGAATACCGGTTATCTCATGGCGCAGGCATATTTGCCTGCATCCGGTTAATTATTTTTAATGTGCAGACATCTGATGGCATTGAGAACAGCAAGTACCATCACTCCTACGTCTGCGAAGATAGCAACCCACATATTGGCGATACCCAGCGCACCCAGGATCAGGCAGATGGCTTTGACTGCCAGCGCAAATACGATGTTCTCGTAGACGATACGCAGACATTTCCGGGAAATCCGCATTGCCAGGGCAATCTTGGCGGGATTGTCATCCATCAGGACCACGTCTGCCGCTTCAATGGCTGCATCAGAACCAAGTGCTCCCATGGCGATACCGATGTCAGCACGGGACAATACCGGTGCATCGTTGATACCATCGCCTACGAATGCCAGTTTTTCCTTCGCACCCTTCTCCTGCAACAGCTTCTCCACGCAGCTTACCTTGTCTGCGGGAAGCAGCTCACTGTGTACCTCATCCAATTTTAACTCACCGGCCACATGTTCTGCAACTGTTTTGCTGTCACCGGTCAGCATGACGCATTTCTTCACGCCGGAATTTTTCAGGGAGGCAATTGCTTCCTTCGCACCATCCTTGATCACATCACTGATCAGGATGTATCCTGCATATTTACCGTCTACCGCCACATGAACCACTGTACCCACACCGGTATTTTCCGTATAAACCAGGTTCAGACTCTTCATCAGCTTTGCATTGCCGGCTGCCACCTGTCTGCCGTTCACTTTGGCAGTTACACCGTGTCCGCTGATTTCCTCCACGTCACTGACGTTAGAGGCATCCAGTTCTTTTCCATAAGCATTCTTCAGGCTCTTGCTGATGGGATGGCTGGAATAGCTCTCCGCGTAAGCAGCATACTCCAGCAGTTCTTCCTCTGTAAAACCCTGACCGGGATAGATACCCGTTACATCGAATACGCCTTTAGTCAGGGTACCGGTCTTGTCAAATACCACATACTTAGTCTCAGACATTGCTTCCAGATAGTTGGATCCTTTTACCAGAATACCACAGGCACTTGCTGCACCGATTCCTCCGAAGAAGCTCAAAGGAATAGAAATGACCAGCGCACAGGGACAGCTGATTACCAGGAAAGTTAGAGCACGGATGATCCAGGTGCTCCAGGCTGCCGGGTTGCCCATGATCAGGTTGATCACAGGAGGCAGGATTGCAAGTGCCAGGGCACTGTAACAGACTGCCGGGGTATAATATCTTGCGAACTTTGTAATAAAGTTCTCGGATTTGGACTTCTTCATGCTGGAATTCTCTACCAGATCCAGGATCTTGGATACCGTAGATTCTCCGAATTCCTTAGTTGTACGGATCTTTAATAGTCCGGTCAGGTTCACACAACCGCTGATCACATCCTGATCCACAGTGATCTCTCTGGGAACACTTTCACCGGTCAGGGCACTGGTATTCAGAGTGGATGTGCCTTCCACGACCACACCGTCGATGGGAATTTTCTCACCGGGGCGTACCACAATGACTGTTCCGATCTCTACATCATCAGGATCTACCTGCTCCAAGCTGCCGTCTTCTGCCTCGATATTAGCATAGTCGGGACGGATATCCATCAGTGCACTGATATTCTGACGGCTCTTGCCCACAGCGACCGACTGGAACAATTCACCGATCTGGTAGAACAGCATAACTGCCACGCCCTCGGAATACTCTCCCAGTCCCATAGCACCTACTGTTGCTACTGCCATCAGGAAATTCTCATCAAACACTTCACCATGCATGATGCCCAGAACGGCTTTTCTTAAAATATCATATCCAATCACCGCGTAAGGGATCAGGTACAACAGTCCCAGCCACATCCCTTCCATCGGAACAAAATGCAAAATAACTAATAAGATTGCCGCTACAATAATGCGGATCAATACTTTTTTCTGTTTCTTCGTCATAGGAATCCTCCTTGCTTTCCTACGAAATTATCAAGTCTCCCGGTAAAGAGAGTATCTGCTCTCCTTTCAGAAGTCAACCTATAAATAAATCTCGCAATCGTCCTCTACTCTCTTGCAGGCTTTTACTACGTTCTCCATAACGGCCTTCTCATCGCTGCCGTCAGCGAATTCTACTTTCATCTTCTGGGTCATGAAGCTAACAGTTGCATCGGTAACGCCTTCTACCTTCTTCGCTGCATCCTCCATCTTCAGAGCACATGCTGCACAATCTACTTCGATCTTGTAAGTTTTCTTCATGGTAATATCCTCCTCTTTCTCCATTAGCATTTCCTGATTTTTAGATGCTAATGATTTGCATTTAGTTTTAATATTCATTCATATGAACCACTGTTCATGCGTTTATATTACCATATGCCGGGAAAAAGTCAATACTGTTTTTAAATGTTTTGTAAATTGAAAGTTACGAGCCATGCAAAAATAGAACGGAATACCTCGGTGGGAGCTTGCTCACACAAGAGGTTGTTTCGTTCTATTTTTATACGGCGACAGCCGTCAATGAAATAAATGTGGAGCGTCCTTTGCGACACATTTATGAATTGAGTGCATGGCTCGTAACGTAGGGTTGCCGTAAATCCCACGAATGCCCGCATTTGGACTACTGATTTTTGAAAAAAGCTTCAATATAGTAAAAATAGTAAAAAATATGCTTCTCAGAAAGCGCCTTTTTACGTAATAAATCTTTTTATACATTTATAGTAAAAATAATTTGTTTCTAAGACGGATTTTTTACTTTTCCCAGCTCTTTTACATGTTTTAGTAGAATTAAGTGTAAGTGTGGTTGATTGACGAGTCCAGTCCAAATTTGTGTGTAAAGAGGCAAGCTTTTTTGCTTTTGTATTAAAATCGCTATTTTTTGTAAAAAAAATACAAAAACAGGGGTTTTGGATGCTTTGGAAGTCACTGTTTTCGTAAAATGAGAAAATCAAGCTATTTTAATACAAAATGTCTTGATTTTAAGAATTATTTGTATAAAATACGTCATTATTACGTCATTTACACCAAAGTAATCAACAGGACTTCTCTAAAATCTTTTAGGGAAGCAGTAACCCAGCAGAAAAGGACTGCTCCCCTGGGCGTAGCTAGCATCCGAGTCCGGGGTGGGCAGTCCTTTCTGCGTGGATTTTAAAGCAACTATTCATTTAACTTTCAATTTATTTCTCTTCCGCCGGAATCTGTTTCAGATTCTCCACAGGCTCCAGAATCTCATTGCTGCGGATATCAATGATAGGGCCACCGGTTCCTTCGATATACTCTCTGGTAATAGTGACTCTTCCGATGTTGTCATCCTTGGGGATCTCGTACATGATATCCAGCATGAAATCCTCAATAATGGAACGCAGGGCTCTGGCGCCGGTGTCGCGTTTCATAGCCTTTTCGGCGATGGCATCCAGGGCATCATCCGTAAATTCCAGTTTCACTTCATCCAGTTCCAGGAGCTTCTGGTACTGCTTCAGGATCGCGTTCTTCGGCTCTTTCAGGATCTTCACCAGCATCTCCTTGCTCAGTCCCTGCAGAGTACAGATGATAGGCAGTCGTCCGATAAACTCCGGAATCATGCCGAACTTACGGATATCCTCTACGGTCACCTTAGATAAGATATCGGTATCTTTATCGTATTTGTCCTTCAGTTCGGAATTAAAACCGATGGATGCGGTCTTGGTCAGGCGCTCCTTGATGATCTCATCCAGATCCGGAAATGCACCACCGCAGATAAACAGGATATTGCGGGTGTTCACCGTAGCCAGGGGCACCATAGCATTTTTGCTATTGGCACCCACCGGTACTTCCACCTCGGCACCCTCCAGTAATTTCAGCATTCCCTGCTGTACACTTTCACCACTGACATCCCGGGAATTGGTATTTTTCTTCTTGGCGATCTTATCGATCTCATCAATAAAGATAATACCTTTCTCTGCTTTCTCTACATCGTTACCGGCGGCTGCCAAAAGCTTGGAGACTACGCTCTCAATATCATCACCGATATATCCTGCTTCCGTCAGTGACGTAGCATCGGCAATCGCCAGAGGCACATCCAGCAGTCTTGCCAGTGTTTTCACCAGATAAGTCTTACCGGAACCGGTGGGGCCGATCATAAGGATATTGGACTTCTCAATCTCGATCTCATCCATGGTATCAGTCGCAACTCGCTTATAATGATTGTATACTGCAACAGAGATAACCTTCTTGGCTTTTTCCTGTCCTACCACATACTCATCCAGACTTGCCTTGATCTTATGGGGTGCCGGAATATCTTTAATATTGAATACGGGCTTGGGACCTTCGGCTTTCTTTTTCTTCTTGAGTTTTTGCTTGTTGGGAATGCCGCCGTCTCCCTGGAGGTCTGCCAGGTTCACAAAGCTGATATTGGGGAAGCCGTTCTGTCCGTCAAACTGGTTCAGATCGCCTGGATTGTTCAGCATACCCTGGTAGTCGAACTGACTCACGGTCTCCATAGTCTTGTGCATACAGTCATCACAGATGCAGATATGGTTAGGCAGCTTGAACATTCTGCCGGCTTTGCTCTCCGGTCTGCGGCAGATAAAGCAGACGTCCTCATATTCGCTGCTGTCCTTTTTGTCCTCTGTCTTTTTCTCAGCGGAATTTTCACCCGCAGTATCCACGACCTGCGTATCCTCGCTATTTTTTTCATTATCCCGACTTTCTCTCAGAGTGGTCTCTGTTTTCTCTTCCTCGGGAATTACTTCTCTATAATCATCATTATAATTATCAGTCATGTTATTCTCCTCTTTGTCTATTGCGCAGTGCTCATCTCAGTATCACTTCGTTCTACTTTGATGTCCGGGCTTTGCCCTACACGTATCGTGTCTTACGTAATCCCGCCTGCAAGCAGTCGGTTTTCGTTATCCACGGTCCTTGCTACTTTCTTCTCGCAGTGCTCATCTCGGTATCTCTTCGTTCTACCTTGATGTCCGGGCTTCGCCCTACACGTATCGTGTCTTACATAATCCCGCCTACAAGCAGTAGGTTTTCGTTATCCACGGTCCTTGCTACTTTCTTCTCGCAGTGCTCAATGCCTACGTTTATTATATCTAATTCGAATGGCTGCTACAAGTGAAGTTTTTCTAAACAAAATCCCCGGGAGAGACATTCGGTCCTTCCGGGGATTATTCTAACTATCCGATTTTTGTGATTAAAAACCGCTATATTTATTTTTTGTCTGCAGGTCTGCTGCCCAGTGTCAGATTCAGTTCTACAGATACATATTCACCGTTCTGAGGTCTCTGTACCGTTATGGTTACGGAATCACCGGCTGCATAGTACTGTAACATCTTCTGAAGATCAGAGTAGGACGAGATGCTGCTGCCATCGAATTTGGTAATGATATCACCTTTCATGATACCGGCATTCGCTGCTGCACTGCCTTCCTCTACGGATACTACATAGATGCCTTCCGGCATGTTATACATCTGAGAGATCTGGGAAGTTACTTCCTGCTGAGAGATACCGATGTAACCGACTTCATCCTCAGCTACCTTGGTTCTGGTCTGACGCTCCATCAGATCTGCAATGATAGGACTTGCCGAAGTAATCGGGATAGCATATCCCATACCTTCTACGGCAGTACCACCGATCTTGTTGGAGTTGATACCGATAACCTCACCATTCATGTTCAGCAGTGCACCGCCGGAGTTACCGGGGTTGATGGCTGCGTTGGTCTGGATGAAAGTACCGGTAGAGCCGTTCTCCAGACCGGTAGAGCCGTTCTCCAGAGTGATCTCACGATTTAGGGCACTTACGATACCGTTGGTAACGGACTGACCATATCCAAGAGCATTACCAATGGCAATTACCGGCTCACCAAGCTTCAGGTCATCACTGCTGCCCAAAGTAGCAACGGTAATGGCATTCTTGGTATCATCGCTCAGATCATTTAAAGATACTGCGATCACTGCCAGATCCATATCGGAATCCAGTCCTTTGACTTGTGCCTGTGCTTCACTGCCGTCGATAAAAGTAACAGTCAGCGTATCTGCGCTCTCTACTACGTGGTTGTTAGATACGATCAGCAGCTCATCATCCGTCTTGCCTACAATAATACCGGAACCGCTGGCCGCTTCTTCCTGTGTATACTGCTGGCCGAAGACATTAGCTGTCTCAGTAAAGTTATTCACAATCGATACCATGGCAGGCATGACCTTCTCCACCACATCAGATACATCAGACTCTACATAAGTAACGTTGGTCGCAAGCTGTGGTGTACTCTGGCTGCTCTCTGTTGCAGCTTCGGAAGCAACCTCACCCACCACTGCGGTATCCGTACCGGTCTTAAGCATCCCGGTGCCCTGTTGTACCGCATAGAACCCGATACCGGCAAACAGTCCGAAGAAAAGTCCCAGGCTGACACTTACCATAGCTTTCCGGAAATAGCCTCCATGCTTTTTGGAGTTCTTAGGTTCTGTATTGCTGCCGGTGCTTCCGCCCATCTGGTATGTGGTGTAACCGTTTGCACTTTCCGCAGCGCTTACACCACTGAATGTACCGGTCGTATTTTCATTGTCGGTTTCGTAACCGGAAAAATTATCATTCTCGTACATAATGCTTCCTCCTATCCTATCTGTAAGTGAGAAACTCTTTTTACCATTCTTCGTTGTTATTTCAGTTCTTCCTCTCACCTTATGAACACAGTATAACCGTCAATTGTGACCGAATTGTGATAACTTTCTGAAGCAATTATGAAAGATCAAAAAATCCGAAGAAGTTTTCACCTCTCCGGATTTTTCTTGTTATTCAACCGTAACGGATTTTGCCAGGTTTCTCGGTTTATCCACATCGCAGCCACGTCCCACTGCCACATAATAAGCAAACAGCTGCAGAGGAATGATTGCCAGGGAATTAGTAAAGTACGGATTCGTCTCGGGAATGTATACCACATAATCCGCTGCTTTCTCGATGGCCTTGTTGCCCTCGATGGTAACCGCCATGACAAAAGCACCTCTTGCCTTTACCTCTACCATATTACTGATGGTCTTCTGGAACAGAGCCGGCTGGGTTGCCAATGCCACTACCAGGGTGCCATCTTCGATCAGGGAAATGGTGCCATGCTTCAGTTCTCCGGCTGCATAAGCCTCGGAATGGATATAGGAGATCTCTTTTAACTTCAGGGATCCCTCCAGGGAAATCGCATAGTCAATGCCACGTCCGATGAAGAAGATATCTCTTGCGCCCACATAACGGTTGGCGAAATGCTGGATCTTCTCCTTCTGTCCCAGCAGCAGTTCGATCTGATCCGGCAGACATCTCAGGTCAGCCAGCATTCCGGCGAACTTCTCCTGATCAACGGTTCCACGCACCTTGGCGAACTTCATAGCCAGCATATAAAGTGCGGTCAGCTGTGCACTGTAAGCCTTGGTCGTTGCAACGGCGATCTCGGGACCTGCCCAGGTGTACATAACACTGTCAGCCTCTCTGGCGATGGAACTGCCCACTACATTCACGATACCCAGTACCTTGAATCCCTTTTCCTTGGATTCCCGTAATGCTGCCAGAGTATCCGCCGTCTCACCGGACTGGCTGATGACGATGACCATGTTGCCCTTCTGCAGGATAGGATCTCGATAACGGAATTCGCTTGCCACGTCCACTTCTACCGGGATTCTTGCCAGTCCTTCAATGACATATTTTGCGGTAACACCGGTATGATATGCGGAACCACATGCCACAATATGGATCTTTGTGATCTCCTTAATCTCCTCATCGCTCATATTCAGTTCTTCGATGACGATATCATTATCCTTGATACGGGGAGAAATGGTATCGTTGATGGTCTTAGGCTGCTCGTAGATCTCCTTCAGCATGAAGTGCTCATAGCCTGCCTTCTCGGCCGCATTGGCATCCCAGTCGATGGTAACCGGCTGTTTTTCTAATTCTTCTTCATCTACGGAGAAGAAACGCAGACCATCCCGCTGTAATTCCACGACTTCCTGATTGTCTACATAATATACGGTTCTGGTGTATTTCAAAATAGCGGGAACATCGGAAGCGATAAAGCTGCCGTTTTCGCTCTTACCTACGATCAGAGGACTGTCCTTACGGGCTGCAAAGATCTTATCCGGCTGGTCTGCGAACATAATTCCCAGTGCATAAGATCCTTCCACACGGTGAAGCACTTTGGTGATGGCTTCCAGGGGGTTTCCTTTATAATAGTAGTCTAACAGATGTGCCAGTACCTCGGTATCTGTCTCGGATACGAACTGATAGCCCTTATCCTGCATCTTTTTCTTCAGGGGAATATAATTCTCGATAATTCCGTTGTGTACTACGGCGATCGTTCCCGCATTGTTCATATGGGGATGGGAGTTGATGTCACTGGGAGCGCCATGAGTTGCCCAACGGGTATGTCCGATACCGGAAGTTCCCTTCATATTTGCACCGCCATGGGTCAGATTCTCTAAAACCTTCAGTCTTCCCACTGCCTTTTTCGTGTTGATCTTCTCACCATCGAAAATAGCCATACCTGCAGAATCATATCCACGGTACTCCAGTTTGGACAGACCATCTAAAATGATCGGTGCTGCCTGTTCTGTTCCAATATATCCTACGATACCACACATAGTCATGCATCCTTTCTGTTCTGTTTCCAGTATTCTTTGTTGGAAGTAAAAGCAAGGACCCATTTTTTCGGGATCCTGCGATAATTCTTACCTAATAGATAGCCTGCATATTTACAGGCACATTGTATATAAAAATGGGGCAATTTTGCAGTCATATGTTGTTCCCGCAGATATGCCGTCACATCTTTCACCATCCGTTTTCCTTCGGATTCCGAAGGATACGCCGCGAAGACTTCCGGGTGTTCTGCCTGGGATACCCCCAGATCGAAATTCCTATGGAACTGCTGCCCATTGGTATAGTTATGAGAGTGTACAACCTCAGCATCCGCCGCATAAGCGATCGAATAGCCGGCTTCCACTGCCTTCGCCGCATAAATCATGTCTTCATTAAATATGGTATGTCTGACAAATCCGCCCAGTTCCTCATAAATCTCCCTGCGATATGCCGCACACACATTAGAGCAGAAAAAAGTCTTGATACCTAGGGTCTTAAGATCCTCCGCAGATTTGATCCGGGATTTGTCCGGATAATTGAATTCTCTGGTATAGCTTTCTACCGGTGTGGAATCTTTTCTCGGCAGCTGTCTGGCATAGGACACTGCTGTGCTCCCCTGCAGAGGTTTGAGAAGATTTTCTATCAGCTTATTATCTACCGGCATGGCATCCTGCGTCATCATGACAAAGACATCGGCGGAAGACTTTTTCACGCCCATCCGCCTGGTTCCGCCATGGTCGAATTCCCGTTTGGATACATGATATACTTTTATATTCTGATACTGCTCTAAAAATCTGGTTCCGTAGATCAGCTGTTCAAAATACTTCTCCTCCGTATTTAAGAGGATCACCTGATGTACCGGCACGCTCTGACTGCCAAGCTTATCCAGTAATGCAAATAATTCTTTCCCCGGTTTATACAGAGGAATAATCACATCGATCTCCATGACAGAGCGCTCCTTACTTTCCAATCTCTGGTTTATTATACTTTATCGCAGTCGGTTACACAAGTTTTTTTCTAAAACAGAAGGGAGCCCCGATCTATTCGGAAGACTCCCTTGTATTCCAGTTCACTTATTTATTCAGGTACGGTGATGTGTCTGCGTTAATCTTTCTGCTGTATTCCTTTACACTGTCGGTAACAGTATAGTTCGCATCATCAAACAGGAACTGATGGAGCCATACTACATTACTCTCCAGATCCACAGGGATAACACAGCTTCCCTTAGCACCGATGTTGCCGGTGTCACGCATGGTCTCCTCGGGGAAACCTCCCTCATCCACAATACGATAATTTGCAATATTGCTTAACAGATCCAGGATATCCTTGGAATCCAGGCTGGTGTAGATATCATCGATCGCATTATTGAATACCTTGGAAAGTGTTGCGTAATCTGCTTTCTTCGCCTGATCTTCAATTGCCTGAATGACCTCACGCTGACGGGCAGCACGCTTGAAATCGTTACCTGCGGTATAACGGATACGGCAGTAAGCAGTGGCCTGCAGACCGTTCAACAGCTGCGTTCCGGTCTCGGTTACCGGTGTATAGTCGCACTTCAGTACTTCTGCAATACCGATCTGATAGTTGTTGATATGCTTGATCTCCTCGGAGTCTACATCGATATAGATACCACCCAGACCATCGATAACTTCGCTCAGTCCCTTATATCCTACGGTTACAAAATTCGTAATATCCATATCCAGGTTCATGTTCAGCATCTTAACTGCCTGCTCCGCTCCGCCGTAGGAGTAAGCTGCGTTAGCTTTCTGATAAGAATCGGTACCGATATTCAGGTAGGTATCACGATATATGCTGACCAGCTTGATATCACCGGTATCCATGTTAACACTGGCGATCATAACACTGTCGCTTCGGCTGCCCTTGTACAACTGGCTTTCTTTTGTCGCATCCACACCGAACAATGCGATGTTCATATAGCCCTTCATGGTCTCGTCCTGCTGCACCTCTTCGGGAATCCGGAGTTCTTCGGTCTCTAAGACAGTGAATTTCGGGCCTTCATTATTGGTATGTGTCATTACCAGATACAGTACTGCTACCATGACCAGGATCACTACGATCTCTATGCCAAAGATGATAACTTTTCTTCTCTTCTTGGCTGCACGCTGCTTCGCGGATTCTCTCTTTTGTCCGTAACTGCTGCCGGCAGGTCTCGATCCGGAAGGTCTCTGTCCCGCAGGTCTCTGTCCATTTCCGGAAGGTCTTCTTCCGCTTCCGGCAGGTCTCTGACCATTGCCGCCATGATTGTTAGAATTTGTTGCCATCTTGTTTTCTCCTTGCATTCGTAAATATTTAATAAGCATTTTTATTGATGAATCCGGTGAAGAAGGTCATCAGAATAATCTTGATGTCAAACCCTACTGTCCAGTTCTCAATATAATAAATATCGTATTCGATCCTCTTCTTGATGGAAGAATCGCCGCGCAGACCGTTCACCTGTGCCCAGCCGGTCAGCCCCGGTCTTACCTGATGTTTTACCATGTAACGGGGAATCTCTTCCTTGAACTTCTCCACGAACTGGGGGCGTTCCGGTCTCGGTCCCACCAGACTCATATCTCCCTTAAGGATATTAAACAGCTGCGGAAGCTCGTCAATACTGGTACGCCGTAAAATCTTGCCGATTCCCGTGACACGCGGATCGTTCCGCACTGTCCAGCCCTTTTTCTCTTCCGCCGCCGACTGCATTGCCATACTGCGGAATTTGTACATGTAAAACGACTTATTATGAAGTCCTACCCGTTCCTGCTTGAAGATCACAGGTCCGGGACTGGATAGTTTTACCAATATAGCCGAAAGTAGCATGATCGGTGAAGTAATGATAATACCGAAGATGGAACCGACAATATCCATTGCCCGTTTGATCATCATGTTACCGGTATTCGTCAGGGGCACATAACGGATATTGATCACCGGAAGTCCCATCAGATCCTCTGTATAAGGTCTGCTGGGGATCAGACTGCTGTAATCCGGAATGAATTTCGTGTGCACACCGGACTTCTCACAGATGTCTACCACACCCTCCAGATAATCGTAATCCTTCAAAGACAATGTAATAGCGATCTCATCCAGCTTGTTTTCCGGCAGAATGTATTCCAGATTGCCAAGTGTTCCCAGGACTTTTACCCCTTTGTAGATGGTTCCTCCCGGGATGTGTTCATCCAGAATACCGCACACCACATATCCCCATTGAGGATTCGCAAGTATCCGGTCGATATATTCCTCCGCCGCTCTGGAATACCCCACCAGCAAAATATGCTTCAGGTTGTATCCCTTTTTACGGATAGACCGTAAGGCTTTACGCATGAAAATACGGAATACGGAGGTCAGGAACACATTCAGGACATAAAAAATCGCCATGACGGATCGTGAAAAGTTGATCTCACGGATGATCATATACAGGATAATGATCAAAGCCGCCAGGCCAATGGTATTTGCCTGCAGAATACTGTATATCTCATGTCTGCGGCGGACGGTTCGCTTCGGAGAATACACGTTGCACCGGTAATACAGAAACATATACCCGGGTACAATAAAGGGAAGCAGCATGTAGTAATCCTGAATCGGCAGGACACCGATCCCCGGACCGTCATTCAATATATAAAATTTGATATAATAGGCAAGGACAAAGGATGCTGCTGTGATCAGCGCATCTATTATCACAAGAAGCCTGTTAAAGACTTTCTGGTTGTCTTTTATCATATAGGTCACCCAATCTGTAAGTCTGAAAAGCTTCTTTTTAACGATTTCATTCTACAATAACGGTGGTTTTTTCTCAACTTAAGAATTTATGAAGCAAATTCTTAAGATTTCATAAGAATTCGAAAAATGTTCAGGTACAGCTGCCACTGGATCTTCACATAGTTCCACAGATGGCTCCATTGAAAGCGTACTTTCGTCTGCTTTCCCACAGGTCCGACAGATCTCTTCAGACCATTCAGCAATCCCTTCAGGTATAGTTTTCCCATTCTCTTCTTGCAAAAAAACAGAAATTTTATGCCAAATCCAAGCAAAAAAAATGGCAGATTCAGGATCCACTGAAAAAGCGGCATGTTTTTCCCGATGACACAGACATTATTGGCGGAGGACAGTTCTGTCTTCCGCATATTATACCGGGACCCGGTGGATGCACTGCCATAGTGCAGTACAGCTGCCGCAGGCTCGTACCGGTTCTCATAACCATAGATCCGGGCGCGGTAACCGATATCCAGGTCCTCCAGATAGGCAAAATGGTTTTCATCAAAATAACCAATCTCTTCAAATACGGAACGTCTGTAAATCGCCGCTCCTCCACAGGCGGAAAATACGCTGACATTTTTTTCGTATTTGTCTGCCGGGCGTCCTTTTCCACGGGAATACGCCCATCCCAGGGCACAGTAGCGATCCCCGGCATCATCGATAAGCTCCGGCTTGTCCCACATGAGCATCTTCGCACTGACAGAAAATATCCTCTCGTCCTCACGGATGGCATCGTACAATCCCCTCAGGAATCCCTGTTCCACTTTGGTGTCATTATTTAACAAGATCACATAGGGGCTCTGTGCCTTACGGATTCCGAGATTCACTGCATGACAGAAACCGGTGTTTTCAGACATCGGGATCAGGCTCACCCTTACTCCCGACTTCCGGCACCATTCCTTTTCCAGATATTCCACACTTTCGTCCGCAGAGGCATTATCGATGATCAGCACTTCGTATTCCGGAGCATCCTCCTGTCTCTCACACAGAGAGGTCATGCACTCCGGCAGATATTTCATTCCGTTGTAATTTGGTATAACAACTGTTATTTCGCTCATAATGTCTTACACTCCCCCGGATATTCCGGCAGATAAAGCAATCTTCCCTGTTGCCGTAATGCTTCGGACAATCGCAGACTTAAGGTTCGGATATCCACCCCTGCCGGCAGTACAGTTACATCAAATACCGGTTGTTCTTCCGGGCGTCTTCGTATCTCGGTATACGGAACTCCCACAATGTTCTCGAATACTTCCCGGCAGGAAGGCTGAATACGAATGCATCGAAGATCTAGCGCCTGCGCATCCTGGGACAACTCCGCTCTGTGAAGATATCCTCCGAATCCCTGCCTCAGCCCCTCGTAGAACACCTTTCCCTCCACAGTCATTCTGCCGCCGATGATCTTGCCAGTCTTCCCGGACAATACTCTGCCCCCCACGGCTGCCACATCCGGGCGGTTCTGTAATACATCTGTATACTGTAAACGATAAAATCCCACATGCCTGGTCTCACAGGCAGTCGCAGGGATCCCCCGCAATGCGGCATGATCCCGCAAAGCCCGAAGTCCCGCCTCGTAAGCGTATTTTTTGCTGTGGGGATTGGCTGCCGTGGATGCCTCGTGACATCTCCAGTGATACAGCACCTTGGGAATATGAAGAATGCTCTTCTCCCCGGCCTGCCCGTCCGTCGCCAGCACTTCTGCCACAGCCCGTAACACCAGGTCATAGTCCTGGGCGCCGTCACATTCCGGTCGGAATTGCAGTCTCTTCATCAGTTCCGCATCCATGACCAGAAAATGACAGATATAGTTATTACTCAGAATTAAATCGTAATTAAAGTTTTCTTTATGGTTCGGATCATAGTATCTTGTCTCTTCTCCATCGCACTTATCCTCATCGGAATAGATGAAAGCGGCTTTGACACCTCTGTCATATGCTTTGGTGACCGCGTCTGCCATTTCGTACAACGCATCCGGTGTCAATACATCATCATGATCCAGTAGCCCGATGTACGCTCCCTTCGCATAGGGAAGTGCCTGGTTGGTATTGGCAGCAATTCCCGCATTTTCTTTCAGATGCACATAGCGGATCCTGGAATCTGCTGCGACAGGTTCTGTCTCCCCATCCGTCGGCTGCTCCTTCAGGAATCCCTGGTGCCTCAACGTCTCCTCTACACTGCGATCCTCAGTAGCATCCGCCAGGATCAGTTCCCAGTGGGGATAACTCTGTACCATAACGCTTGTTATCATTCGTTTCAGATAGGTCTCCGGAGTCCGGTACAGGGGTACCAAAATGCTAAAGGTAATGGGATTGTCCCATTTTCTGTCACTCTGCTTTTCCAGTTCCTCTTCCGAACAGGGCACAAAAAAATAGCGGTCTGTCTCTGTCAGGCGCTCCCTCACAGAGATCCAGGTTTCCCTCAGGCCGTTACGTTGCAGATAATATAGAGTTTTCTTAAGGTTTGCCTTGTTTAGCTTTGCCACAGATACCTCCACGTTTTTAGAAATAGCAACAGCTGTTGCCGCAAAAGAGCAAATCGCCCTGTCCGGACGATTCGCTCTTAAAAAACTATACTAATTTATAAAATTCTCACTTATAATACTGCCTTTACATCCTCGGTCAGCTTCTCTACCTTAGCCTGTGCATCCTCTAAGCTGGTTCCTTTGACGCCCATGTAGAACTTGATCTTGGGCTCAGTTCCGGAAGGACGTGCACAGCACCATGCATTATCGGGAAGCTCGAAGTACAGAACATTGGACTTGGGAAGCCCTGTGGTGGTCTTCTCGCCGGTCTCCATGTCAATGATGACATCGTTCTGGTAATCGCGGAACTTCTCTACCTTCAGATCTCCGAATGCCTTAGGAGGATTCTTACGAAGCTTCTCCATGATCTCGGCGATCTGTCTTGCACCGTCGATACCCTTCATGGTGATGGTGTACTGGGTCTCCTTAAAGTAACCGTACTTCTCATACATGGATACCATCATATCCCACAGAGTCATGTTGTGTTTCTTGCAGTAAGCTGCTACTTCACACAGACACATTACCGCTACAATAGCATCCTTATCTCTTGCGTGGGTACCTGCCAGACAGCCGTAGCTCTCTTCCAGACCAAATACATAGTTGTTGCTGCCGGTCTGCTCGAAGAGCTTGATCTGCTCGCCAATGAACTTGAATCCGGTCAGTACCTCGATCAGCTTTACACCGTAAGTCTGTGTAATAGGCTTGGTCATGTTAGTGGTAACGATGGTGGTTACCAGGGCAGGATTCTCGGGCATGGTACCGGTTGCGGTCTTCTCTCTTAAGATATATTCTGCAATCAGCATGCCGGACATATTACCGGTAAATGCCACATACTCGCCGGTCTTAGTATCTTTTGCATAGACACCCAGACGGTCTGCATCGGGATCGGTTGCCAGAACGATGTCTGCATCCTTCTCCTTCGCCAGACGTAAAGCATAGGTAAATGCCTTGGGATCCTCGGGGTTCGGATAATCCAGTGTGGTAAAGTTCGGATCCGGATTCTCCTGCTCGGGAACCACATAGACATGCTTGAAGCCTAACTCGGACAGGATACGTCTTACCGGCTTGTTGCCGGTACCGCATAACGGAGTATATACGATCTTGATATCATCTGCCATTTCCTTGATAACATCGGGATGAATGATCTGCTTCTTCAGCTCTGCCATGTACTTGTCATCGATCTCTTTGCCGATCACTTCATAGAGTCCTGCTGCCACAGCATCCTCTCTGCTCATGGTCTTCACGGTATGATAATCCTTGATAGACTGTACTTCGGTAATGATGTCCTTATCGATAGGAGCGGTTACCTGTGCGCCGTCCTCCCAGTATACCTTATAGCCGTTGTACTCAGGAGGGTTGTGACTGGCGGTCACTACAATACCTGCGGTGCATCCTAACGTCCGAAGGGCAAAGGACAGTTCCGGGGTAGGTCTTAAAGATTCAAAAATGTATGCCTTGATGCCGTTGGCTGCCAGACATCTTGCTGCCTCATCAGAAAACTCGGGAGACATGCGGCGGGAGTCGAATGCAATTGCCACACCCTTACTCTGTGTACCGCGCTTGATAATATAATTGGCAAGACCCTGAGTTGCCTTACGAACGGTATATACATTCATACGGTTGGTTCCCGCACCGATCACACCACGTAAGCCGCCGGTACCGAATTCCAGTTCCTTGTAAAAACGATCTTCCACTTCTGCTTCGTTATTACGGATTGCCAGAAGTTCCTCCTTGGTCTTCTGGTCAAAATAATCATCATTTAACCAGAAATTCAGTTCGTCCATATAACTCATTTTCCTATCCTCCTGTTTTATCGCTATCTTTCAATATCTTTCCATATCTTCAGTAAACGCTCTCCGGTGATATTTTACCATAGATTCCCTCTACTGAAAAGAACTATTTAACGTCAGCTAACTGCCGGATCCTTCAGTGCGTAATCGCTGCGATCCAGAGAGAAATTAGGATTGTAATATGGATCTCCCGCTTCCAGTTCGGCCTTCCATTTTTCACGGAAATGCTCGGATTCTTTGTTGTAGCGCTCGGCCTTCTCCCCCTGATCGTCCAGTCCTCTGGAGATGGATTCGTAATGATACAGCTCCGCAAAAGGAGTCCACACATTCAAAAGTCCCAGTTTACGCAATTTCAGGCAGAAATCCACATCATTTAAGGAGATCACAAAGCTCTCATCCAGGCCCCCCACCTGTTCATACAGACTCTTTTTCACTAACAGGCAGGCACCGGTCACAGCTGTGACGTTCTGGGTATAACACAGACGTCCCATGTAGCCCAGGTTCTGTACCGGAATACGGTAATGGGTATGTCCTGCGGTACGGTGTGCTCCCAGTCCGATGACCACACCGGCATGCTGGATCGTCTTGTCCGCATAATACAGCTTGGCACCTACGGCACCCACATCCTCTCTCTGGGCATACATCAGCATCTCTTCCATCCAGTTGGCCGTGATAACCTCCGTATCGTTGTTCAGCAACAGGATATATTCCCCGGAAGCATAGGATACGCCCAGATTGTTTACTGCGGAATAATTAAAATCTCCATGATAGGTCACTACAGAAATGCGCCCGTCCTCACTGTGCAGGATACCGCCGTCATGGCCGCAGACTGTATGCAGCTTGCATCTTTCTTCATAAGAATCATCACCGGACAGTCCTAACAGCTGGGAATAATAGTCCCGGATCTCAGGCGTGGTACTGTTGTTCTCCACCACAATTATCTCTATATTACTCCAGGTACTGTTCTTCTGAATCGAAGTGATACAGCGTTTCAGATCCTCAACGTGATCCTTATTGGCGATCACGATGGAGATCTTCGGATCTCCCAGAATCTGATAGCGAATGCGGAAAATCGTGGCACAAGCCCTGGTACTGGTAATCTGAAAATGCTTAAAGCCATGCTTTTTCAGATGATCCGCCACAGCCCCCCTGGCTGCCTCAATGGCATAGGGCTTCGCGTCAATGCTGGCTGCGGTACTGCCCTCATGACTTCTCCAGTAGTACATCAGTCTTGGAACATGAACGATTTTTTCCGCTCTGTCGGTCAGACGCAGGATCATATCATGATCCTGGGCACCATCAAATGCGGTACGGAACAGTTCTTCTCCTTCTAAGAGCTTTCTGGAAAAAACGCTGAAATGGCAGATATAATTATTGGCCCGCAGATTGTCCGGTGCATAGTCTGGCTTAAAATGCATGGTCAGCATCTTGTTAATGTCGTTTTCTTTGAATGTGGTCTCATCACAATAGAGATAATCTGCTCCCTGCTCGTTGATCTCCTTCACATAAGCATACAATACCGAGGGGTGCAGAATATCATCCTGGTCAAACAGACCGATATAATCTCCGGTAGCCAGCTTGTAACATTCGTTGGTATTATAAGAGATACCGCCGTTATGATCCAGGTGCTTATATACGATACGACCGTTTGCCTTCGCCGCATATTCCCTGCAAAGTTCCCCGATATAGGAATGCTCCTCGTCGGAACCGTCTGCCAGACACAGTTCCCAGTTGGGATAAGTCTGGTTCATGACGCAGTCCAACATCTGGATCTGGAACTCTCTCTTATTGTTCCACAGCGGAACGAGAATACTGATCTTCGGCATATAAGGGAATATCGTCTCTTCCTCTTTTTTTCTCTGTGCTGCATCGGGAAAGCTTCCGGTTCCGTAGGACTCCATCAGACTCTTCTGGCGGGTCTTGTTGCGGATCTTACGCAGGATATCCTTCGGTCCACCGCAATGGGACAAGCGATCCCTCTGTCTCTGTGCAAAATGGATCAGGCTTCTCGCCGGACCTGTGGCTTTCCAGAATTTATTCTTTTTGATCCGGTCCAGTTTGAACTGCAGGTCCTCTTTTTCCGATTCCAGCACTACGATCTTATCTGCCAGGTCCGCACATTTCTCGTGCTCCCTCTCGTAGGCTTCTTGATAATTGATCTCAGACATGTTTTTCCTCCGTCATATATTTTCCTGTTGTATTCCACAGTTTCAGCTTACTGATCCGATGAACCGCAAGAACGGCGATTCCATAATTCCCCGGAGGCAGCTGCTCTGTCTTCCGTTTCACACAGAACCCCCCCAGCGCCACATTTTTCTGGTCCGGGAGATTCTCCTCCAGTTCCTGCCTATATGCGGGTAAGATATTCATGGTCCATACCTTCCGGTCCGCCTCCCGCTGTCCCTGCGTATCTTCGGGAAACAATACTAAAAATTTATCATAACATGCGTTATCGTCTCCCAGGATCACACTGTACCCCTGGATCCGCTCCGGTCCTGCGGTTTCCACCCGTGCCATCAGGCAGTCATCCTGTCTTGCATTTTCCAGAAGCTCCTGCCTGCTCTCACATTGCCATGCCGGCTCCTGTAAAAGATTCCGGTCCGTAAGATATGCCGGAACCACACGACTGTCCAATCCTTCCCGGTTCAGTCCCATAGGGTAAAAAGGATCCACTCCGCGGAACTGAGGATGCATCTGGTAAAGCAGTTCTCTCTCTTCCGTCAGGCGTCGCATTTTCTCTGGACTTTCGTCGCTTCCGCGGCTCAGGGATTCATGATGATACGCAAAACAGTCATTCAGCACCACATTGTAATATCCCATTTCCACCAGACAAAATCCCAGATCCACATCATTATAGGCCACCCGCAGTGCCTCACGGAATCCACCTGTCTCCCGGAATACCTCTGTCCTTATCAGCAGACAGGCACCCGTCACTGCCACGCAATTCAGATCAAAGCAATTTCTGCCAAAATAATAAGACTTATCGTCTTCCATGAACTGGAGCTTATGCACCGGTCCCACTGGCAGATTGACAATACCGTCGTGTTGTATTTTCACAGAATCCGGATAATACAGCTTTAGTCCCACACTTCCCACATAAGGCTGCATGGCGCGGATCACCATTTTGTCCAGCCAGTCATTGCCGCACACTTCTATATCATCATTTAAAAACAGCAAAAACTTTCCTTCTGCCATTTCAGCTCCCCGGTTGCACATCGCTGAAAAATTAAATTCCGCCGGTTCATAAATATAACGGACAGGGACACCACCTTCCCGGATCCGTCCGATCAGTTCTTCCGTTTTTTGCTTATTTCCCGCACTGCTCCCGTTATCCACCAGCAAAATTTCAACAGGGATCCTGCTCTCAGACCTTCTCGTTAGGGAACGCAGGCACTTCTCCAGTATCTCCGGATTGTCTTTGGAGGGAATGATCACCGAGACTTTAAGCTCTCCTGCGAACAACTCTTTGGCACCTTCCGCCGCCCTGGAGGCCAGTTCCACCGCCAGCTGCGGTGACTCCTTCGTCTGCTGGTAATTTTCCCAGGGAGTGCACTCCCGGCTGTCCCGGTCTGCACGTGCATCTGGTCCCTGAATTCCTATTCCGTCTTCAGAAAAAGTTCCATGGAACAACACGGTTTCCATATGACCGATGGAATGGCAATCTCTCTCGAACCCTCCGGCTCCCAAAAACAGGCGATCCATCAGCGACCGGATCTCTCCGGCATCTGTAAAAAGAATTTCCTTTCCGGTGCTCTCGTTCTCCGTCACGACCGGATTTTCTCCCATTCTCTGCAGTAGACTGCTCCGTACCGCAACGACACTTCCCACATAGAAAAAGGCTCTGTACAGATCCGGTGACCAACAGGGTTTGTACCAGGGAATACAACGCTCTCCCTTCTCATTCATCAGGTCTTCATCACCATAGACGATTTCTGCCTCCGGATGCTTTGCAAAATACGCGTTGATCCACTCTGTCGCATTATCTGCCAGCCGTCCCGCCGCCTGTCGGAAAATGACGAATTCCACAAGTTCCGCGATTTCCCGGGGTTCCGCGATTTTCCGGTCCTGCTCCGATGCCCACTGTTCGTAAGTCACCCGAAGCTGGCTTAACTTAGCTTCATATTTTTTATCCTGTTGTCTGACAAGTATCTGCTTTACTGCGGTCCGAATGCCCAAGCTTTACGTCTCCTTAGAAAAATTTTTTCACTGCCCCCGCCATATCCTGTGCCATGGCAAGAGGAATCGGCACGATCTCCATTTTTACAGATAAACTGTTGTCCGCCTGACGGTTCAGGGCATCCACACGAACGGTCATATTCGGATCCTCCGTGGGGAATACAATGCTGGGATACTCCGCACCGTCTGCGGATTTTACGATTTTTCCATTGGTAAAAAATACCTTTTTCTCCTGCAGTGGTACCGGCTGTCCGTTCAATGTAAGCTCCCGCACCTTACACATGCAGGAACACATGGCGGGATCTATCCGCAGGGAATGTACATTGCCGTCAAAATGCACCGTGAAGAACGCCAGCTTTTCCTCTGCATAGACATTCTCCGGGAAATAAGAATTTTCCTCAGAAAATCCCTGTCCCTTGTCTTCGTAGATCTGTACTCTCAGTTCTCCTTCTGTCTGCCGGAAGCGTCCGATCCAATCCGTGGGCTGATAGATCTCGCCGCCTAAGAGGTTCCGGATCTCTCCCATGGACAATTTCTGTCCGGTGACATATTTCTGGAAGGAGCTCTCCTGCTCTCTGTACTGTCTTGCCTCATTTTCCGTAATGCCCAGGCGGTCTAAGATCCGGTCCAGTTCCAGCGCATTGCGTCTTTCGTCCTCCAGAACATAACAGTAAATTGCCCGAAACGCCAGTGCTTTTGTATCTATGACGCGGTCAAAGGTCCACTCGTAATCAATCAGCGTCCAGTGATCCCCATCCACCAGAATATTGGCAAAGATCAGGTCAAAATCCGCTACCGGAACATCCTCCCCGTAGCTTACTCTCTCCAGATACTCCGCAAACAGTTCATGGAATCCCTCCACATCCTGTCTGTCCAGACACTCGTCCATCAGCTCCGACAGAGGTCTTCCGGGTACGAACTCAAATTCCGCGTAAATGGCGCCCTCCTCTTCGCCCAGATGGCAGGTATTAACATCCAGCCGGCTTCCGGCGTAGCGCTTTTTTAATTTCTCGTATGCTTCCGCCATGTGACGCACATGGGCTTCGGCTTCTGTCGTAAGCGGATATTTCCGAACGGTTTTCTGCCCCTCTGTATCTTTAAGGATCTCGGTACGGATCCGGAACTCTTCCGCACGATCGTTGGAATATCTTGCATATTTCAGTTCCAGTGGCTTACCGATGATCGCCATGTAAGAGTTGGAAAATACAGAGAACAGCCCCTCTTCCACGATGCCGTCAAAGGCACTTTTTTCATCAAATAACAACATTCTGTCACGATCAAAATTCCGCAGATTGTTAGACAGTTCTCCCCGTCCCGGAAGATACGCGTCGGAATAGACCGTGGTCATAAATTTATAATCGGGATACGGATAATAGAAGCTCCGCTCCCCCACGCCACAGGCATCGAATATTTTCTCCAGTTTTTTCCGGGAAAAGGTACGCACCACACCGCCATTCGGATAATTTTCGATTCCGGAGAACCAGTCTCCCAGATGATCTTCCTTACAGCCGGCGAAATATTTCAGACCGTATTTATTCTCAATGGCAATGACGATCCTGCCCTCCTTCGCCAGGTGCTTTTGCAGAATCTTCAGGAAATCCTCATAAGGCGTCTTACCGCCTATGTAAGCCTGCCCATACTCGAAGACACCGATCAGACAGATATAATCGTAATCGGTAGGTAGATCCGGCTCCACATCCGTAAAATTGCCCACATGGATCGTCACATTCTCACAGTCACTGTGGCGGTAGGCATTGATCAGGCTGCGCTTCTTCGAGAGATCCACGCAGGTCACCCGGCCTGCTTTTTTCGACAGTGCTCCCGTAATGGCTCCGCATCCGCTGCCGACCTCCAACACCTTATCCGTTTTTTTCATAGGAAGGAAATCCACGATATTTTCCCGCAGGGCAGACAGATGATATAATACCGGCCATTCTTTTCTCTCCGCAATGATCCGGTCATATTCCACGGTACTGTATTTTTTTACGATCTCTAAGATCTCGTCCTCCACACTGCCGTCGCAATAATAATCCTCTCCGGGATACTTATCCAGATTCAGTGTTACTTTGCCGATGGTCTCTGTCATTCCTTATTTCTCCTCTGCATCCCATACTTTCGTATCGGAATCCATATCATAATAGCCTACGGTATTTTTATCGGATACTACCGTAATATTCAGGGCATCATACAGTCTGTGATAGACCTCGAAGGTGTCCTGATTGTAGCCGGTCACTCCCAGAGACAGCAGATACTCGCCGCCCTGTAAGTTCATTTTCTGCGTAAAAGTCACATCTTTCACATCACCGGGTTCCACGCTGTCTAAGAACGCTTTCTCGATCATGGTATTGGTGCCGGTGATCTCCACACCGATAACATTTTTCACGGAAAACGCAAAAATCGGTGCCGGAATATGATCCATAAAACGGACGCGCATATGAATAGTGAACATGCTGCCTTTCAGGATTGCATTGGTGGGAACCCCTCTGTCATCCGTAATATAAAATTCCTCGATCTGTGCCTGTTTGGTACCGTATTCCAGAGCGTTGGGGTTCTGACCCTTCGCCTCCATGGAAGCCTCTGCGGCATCTTTGGCAGCGCCATCCGCCTTTTTGGCAGCGGCTCTCTGCAGATCCTCATCATCCAAGAGATTCTCCGCTTCTTCGCCGGCATTTTCGGATTCATCGTACTGACCTACCAGTACCCGCTTGTAGGTATCGATCATCGCTTTGGGGCTGCCCTCACCCAGAATATTTCCCTGGTTCAGCAAATAGACGCGGTCACAGTATTTGCTGATGCTGCTCAGATCATGACTGACGAACACAATGGTCTTGCCCATTTTCTTGAATTCTTCGAATTTGTGATAACATTTAGCCTGGAAAAATACATCGCCGACACTCAGTGCTTCGTCCACGATCAGGATCTCCGGCTCGATGTTAATGGCTACAGCAAAAGCCAGACGGACGAACATACCGCTGGAATAGGTCTTCACCGGCTGATAGACATAATCCCCGATATCTGCAAAGCTTAAAATGTCCGGCAGCTTTGCCTCGATCTCTTTTTCGGAGAATCCCATCATAGTACCGTTCAGATACACATTCTCGATGCCGTTATATTCCATATTGAACCCGGCACCCAGCTCAAGCAATGCGGAAATACGCCCGTTGACCAGCACTCTTCCCGAAGTCGGGTTCAGTACGCCGGTGATGATCTTCAGGATCGTGGATTTACCGGAACCGTTGGTACCGATGATGCCCACGGTTTCCCCCTGATAGATCTTCATATCCACACCCTTCAGGGCATAATGCAGCTTGTGTTTTGTCTTTTTCCCGAAGCCGAAGGCTTCCTTCATCCGGTCCGAAGGCTTGTCATATAATTTATAGATTTTCTGGACATTATCGACCTCAATCGCCAGTTTTCTCTTATCCTGCATAATGTCTTAATCCTTTTCTTTCAGTGTTACACTGTCTTTATGGTACCACATGGCCAAAGAACGGTTGGCCTCATTGTCCGCATCCTCGGAGATTTCTCCCATGCACAAAAACCACGGGCGGAACTGATAGGCCGGCAGATGCACATCTTTTTCCGGTCCGGACAGAATTGCCACCCGCTCCAGATATTCCTGATGGAAATTATAGGCTTCTCCGGTGTGTACATAATAATAAGCGCCGTAAGAAGAATAATGTCCCGCCTGATTGGGGGATGCCTTAAAAATCATAAGACACATCACACCGATGATCCCATAGAACCACCAGACCGCAGCACCTTTTCGTGCAAGCAGCTTCTGTGCGGTTTTCTCTGTTCTTTTTTCCAGTACCTGTCTAAGCCAGCCGCACCAGTAGATCTCGTTTAAAAATAACAACATGAAATACGTAATTTTTACCGCATTCAGAGTTCTGGACAAGCCGGCATGTCCCAGGGAATACAGGCTTGGCGTATAGCCGGTGGCATACAGGCCAAAGGACCAGGCAAGTACGATCCCGGGATAACGGAACCGGTAATCCGTGCTTTTCACTGCCTGCCAGATCAGGGGCACCAACAATAACATCACCGTCAGTACTACCAGACCGGTATACTCCGGAATGTGTTTCACGGCTTCCAAAAAGGATCTGCCGATGGACTCTAATGGTCCATAACCCCAACCGATATAGCTCTGTGCCCGCACGGAGTTGCCGGGAGCTGCCACATTCAGTCCGAAACCTATGATATATACCGCCGTAGCAGGGAGAAGCCAAAGTCCGCATTTCCGACGCTCCAGTACGACACTGACAAGCAGGATCGTCACCAGGCACAGCAGTCCCTGAAGTGCTGTCACAAAGTTGCTCCCCGCCGTAATCATGGCAAGCAGAACCGATGCAGTGAATAACAGTCCTTTCGCAGTTCTGCCCTCTGCTCTCTCCAGGCAGATAGACACAGCCAGAAACAACAGTCCAAAGCCATGCATTCCCACATAATGAATTCCGCCGTTATACCAGTAAAAACCGCTCTGCGCGGAATAGATAAACATAAATTGTGCTGTGGTGATCACCGCCTGGATCGCCAGGCTGATCCATTTCTCCATTCCGAAGACTTTCCGCAGGATCACGTGGGTAAATACCATGCTTCCCGCCAAAAGCAATAACAGAATGAACACCGGTCCCAGGAAGTAATACTGTTCTCCCCAGATTGCCGGCATTAAGGTCATGAAAAAAATAGAAGAATAGGTTCCCTGCCATGCATACCACTGGGTTTTGGAACACTCCAGTGCGCCGGGGATCGCCGCCCATTTCGACTGCTCCTGTTCCATGGCAGCTCTGGCAAATCTTCCAAAGTTATAGTCGTCATAATAAGGAACCGCATAAATCGTAAGTCGAAACAGCGGAATCAGCGCTGCCAATAGCAGAAGACAGAATCCAATCGCTAAAAGCTTTTCTCCCGGCTTCCATGTCAGTATTTTTTTCCAGTCAACACTTCTGTCTTTCACAAAAATACTCCTCTTATTCCTACTCTGTTGTCGCGACAGAGACGCTTTCCTTTCCATACCATCGTTCCAGCAGATAATTATTTCCCTGATTCGGGAATTGATTTCCATCCCCCACGTAAATCAGCCACGGCTGGTACGCATAGGGTTCAAATACAAGCACTTTTTCCTCTCCTTTTAGTGCATCCAGCCGGTTCAAAAATTGCTGGTGATACATATAGGCGTCCCCTGTGTGTACATAATAGTAAGCACTGTAGCTCACATAAGTTCCCACAGGATTCGGACAGGTCTTAACCACCAGGATCGCCAGCGCGGCAAGTACCGGATAAACCCACCATTTGAAATTTCCTCTCAGGGAATCCGCAGCTAACACCTTCTGTCCGGCACGCTGTTGCCAGATTGCACCTACCAGGTAAATTTCATTCACTACCAGCAGAACCTGCCACGTAATCTTCACGGCATTCAATGTTCTCGGAACCCCTCCATGTCCCAGAGAATAGAGACTTGAAGTAAATCCGGTAGCATACAGGCACACCGACCACACCGGCAGAAGCCACGGCAGACGAAATCTGAACTTTGTCGTACTCACAAGTTGTAAGATCATCGGCAATAATACCAACATTACAACGATTGTCATCCACCCCGTATACTCCCACATATGTGAAAAAGCTTCTTTAAAAGAAAATAGTATCGCTTGTAACGGAGCCATTCCCGGATTACCCAAAGCTTCCGCTCTTGCTGTATTACCGGGTGCCGCAAGATTTTTATAAAATCCTATACTATATACAAAAAATGCCGGAACCAGACGTAACAGACCTTTTATATTACGATGTAACAGCGCACCTGCCACCATGATCGTTAGAAATACCAGAAAGGTCTGTAATGCCGTCACATAGTTACTTCCTGCAACAATCAATGAAAGAATCATGCTGGCTGCGATCAGCAATCCATTACGTATTCTACCCTTCTTCCCTTCACTCAGGCAGATTAAGGACGCCAACAAAAGCATTGCAAATCCATGCATTCCCACATAATGGATTCCACCGTTGTACCAGAATAGCCCTTCCGCAGGATAATACATCAGTTCCACCACCAGTGCCGCTGTCACCGCCTGAATGTACAGACACTGTTGCCATCCTCCCTGCAGTACATCCACCACCAGTGCCTTGACCAGTGCGAATACTCCTCCGATCAAAAGTAGCAGAATAAACAGTAATCCCCAAAAATAATATTGTTCTCCCCAGACTAACGGTACCAGTGACATCAGAAATATGGAAGAATAGGTTCCCTGCCAGGTCCACCAGGTATGCTTTACATTCTCCCACACCCCCATTAATACGCCCGGGAGATTTTTCCCCATAAGGTAACCCAACTTGGCAAAATATCCATAGCCATAATCATCGCTGAAAGGAACTGCATCCCGCATAATACGCACGATCGGCACTAATAATACCAACAGTCCGAGCACCGCTGCACCTGCCAGCAAAGATGCTGATGGTCTCCAATTTTTCATTTTTTTCATGCAGTTCTCCTTAGTTTCGTTGTTATAATACATCTGCAAAATGCACTTTCAGTCTCTTAAAAATCACAGCTCCCAGTCCAAATAACACCACTGTCACGATCCAGAAATACATCGTGGAGAAGAAATCCTGGAAGAACCACTCCTTCTCATAAATCGCACTTCGGTAACCGTTGACAATATATACCAGCGGATTCAGCTTCAGGATCATGATCCACTTAGGAGACAGTGCATCCAGATTCCACAAAATAGGGGTTGCCCACATGCCGATCTGCAATCCGATGCTGATGATCTGGGACAGATCCCGGAAAAATACCACTACCGCGCAGGTCGTATAACTCAGCGCCAGCACAAATATAAACAGACAGAAGCTGTAATACACGATCTGTATCGTATATATGGTCGGATAATAACCGTAGATAGCTGCCACGATCAGTAAGAGGCATACGAAAAATACATGGATAAAAGTAGCCGCAATAATCTTAATGATCGGCAGGATGCTGATCTTAAATACTACCTTTTTTACCAGGTAATTGTATTCCAGCAATGCGTTGGTACCGTTATTCAATGCTTCGCTGAAATAAAACCAGGGCACCAGTCCCGCTGTCAGGAAGAGTACAAAAGGCACTTCCACGCCCTCCCGCAGAGGTGTACTGGTATTTCCCATGATCTTGTCAAATACGATATAATACATTGCTACCGTTACGACCGGCTGTGCCATCGCCCATACCGCGCCCAGGTAAGAACCCGCATATCTCTTTTTAAAATCGTTTTTTGCCAGCTTCCAGATCAGATGTCTATTCTGGAATAACTCTACCGGCAGTCCGGTAAATTTATCATACCAGTGGATAAACGCAAAACATGCCGCCGCAATGACAACGCAGGAGATGATCTTTTTCGTCAGCTCCTGGCTCTGATCCACAGCAGGTCCCGGATTCTTATGGAATACAATGAGCAGAGCCATGATCACTGCCGCTGTCACAAACAGGGCAATGCCTGTCTTCTTACTTATTTTCACACTCTTTTTCATGCTCTTTTTCCTTCATGTACTGTTCCAGGGTGCCCCACTTGGTATCCTTCTCGGACAAAGTCAGCTCCATACCTTCGGGAATTGGCCATTCTACGCCGATATCCGGTGTATTGTAAGCAATGCCGCCCTCGTCATCGGGATGATAGAAATCGGTACATTTGTAACAGAACTCCGCATAATCGGACAATACCAGAAAACCATGTGCGAAATTCTTCGGAATGAAGAACTGCTTCTTATTCTCTTCAGACAGAAGCACACCGTACCACTGTCCGAAGGTCTTAGAACCTTCCCGCAAATCCACTGCCACATCATATACTTCACCACGGATCACACGCACCAGCTTGTCCTGCGGAAAATGCTTCTGAAAATGAAGACCTCTGAGAACTCCTTTTTTTGATGCAGACTGATTGTCCTGTACAAATACTTCCGGGATTCCCGCAGCCTTGAAATCATTATAATTGTAGGTCTCCATGAAATATCCTCTGGCATCACCGAATACCGTAGGAGTAATAATCTTCAATCCTTCAATTTCACAGGTTTCTACTGTTATTTTGCCCATTTATCTCATCCTCACTCTTTTTAATTTATTGACTATTCATAGGTGATATTCATATCAACTCTGCCTTCGATACCGTCCACTTTTCCCTTGGAGGTATACTGCCAGGTCTTGTAATACCCCTGATATAATGGCACACTGCGATATTCCGCCAGCCAGATATGATAATTTTCCAGTCTCGCCGTCTGCAGATTATTGTTATACCAATTGCGGCTGGCATAGACACCTGCCTTGTATCCCGCATTTTCTATCGTCCGGCAGAATGCCTCACATACCAGTGTTCTGGTCTCCGCATCCAGCCCGTCCGCCCGGCCGTTTCCTCCGGCACCTTCCGTATCAATAAATACGGGATAGGTCAGTTGGAAATCACGGATCAGCTCAAGCACGGCAGAAGCCTCTTCCACCGCTTCTTTCTCATCTGTGGCCTGGGTAAAAAAGTACACGCCCACCGGAATTCCGGCTGCTGTTGCACCTTTCATGTTAGCAATGAACTGTGGATCCTCCACCAGACTTCCCGTAACCGAACCACGGTAGCCCGCACGAACGATGGCAAACTGCACTCCGGCATTTTTTACCTTATCCCAGTCGATGGTATCGTTCCACTTGGACACATCGATGCCGACCTTCGCATTGCCGGATGTGGTCTGCAGCTTTTGGATCTCCGTCTTGTCCGCATCCGCCAGAGCACCTGCCACGGCGCTGTCCTCGGCAGCCGCATCGACTTCGTCCTCCGTCTTGATCAACAGCGAAATATCGTCGATCGCCAGATACTCGACTTTGTCTTTTACATGCACTTTGGTCTCACTGACCGGTACTTTGTAGCCTTCGATGGGAAGCAGTTCCACATAATAATCTCCGGAATCCAGATCTCCGATATAGATCACGCCGTCCTGATCCAGATCCTTGTAGTCTCCCATGCCGTCCAAACGCACATAAAAGCTCTCCCCGGTCACCGGCGTACCCTCATTATCCACGATCTGGATACGCAGATCCTTTTCGATAGAAGTCGCTACCAGTGACAGACGGTTGCTGTTATCCTTCGCCGCCTCCAGGACCGGGTTTACTTCCTGATCAAAAAATGTATTGTCTTTTAAAAACGCTTTCAGATCATTGCCGATTCTGCCATCCGCTTCTGCGCTATCCGTCTCCCCGGTACCCTCCGGCACAGGATCCACTGCTTGGCTGTCACCTGCATTCTGCGCTCCGGACGCTGTCATGTTCTCACCGGATGTGGATGACAGTTGTTCCCTGTTCACATACATTACCGCCAGCGCCACCAGCAGGATCACTGCCATGGAGGACAGAATCGCCATTTTTCGCAGCTTAGAGTCCATTTGCTACCTCTACCAGATATTTTCCGTAATTCGTCTTAAGAAGCGGTTCTGCCAGTGCTAACAGCTGCTCTCTGTCGATAAATCCACGTTTGAAAGCGATCTCCTCGATGCAGGAGATGTACAATCCCTGTCTCTTCTGGAAGGCTGCCACGAAATCCGCGGCATCCAGTAAAGCATCATGATTGCCGGTATCCAGCCAGGCAAAGCCACGTCCCAGAGTCTCTACCTGCAGGGTTCCTCTGTTCAGGTACTCGTTATTAATACTGGTGATCTCGATCTCGCCTCTTGCGGAAGGCTTTACGTTCTTCGCGATCTCCACTACATCATTATCATAGAAATACAGTCCGGGAACCGCATAATTGCTCTTGGGATGCTCCGGCTTCTCCTCGATGGAAAGTGCCTTGCCGTTCTCATCGAACTCTACCACGCCATACTCTCTGGGATCACGCACATAATAACCGAAAATGGTAGCTCCCTTTTCTCTTGCTGCTACGGTACGCAGTACTCTGGAGAAGCTCTGTCCGTAGAAAATATTATCTCCCAACACCAACGCTACTCTGTCATTACCGATGAATTCCGCACCGATGATAAAGGCATCCGCCAGTCCGCGGGGTTTGTCCTGTACCGCATACTCGAGACGCATGCCCAGCTGGCTGCCGTCTCCTAATAACTCTTTGAATACCGGAAGATCTCTCGGGGTGGAAATGATCAGCACTTCTCTGATATCTGCCAGCATCAGTGTCGACAGCGGATAATAGATCATGGGTTTATCGTAGACCGGCATGATCTGCTTGGATATTGCTTTTGTCAGGGGATAAAGTCTGGTTCCGGAACCTCCCGCCAGTATAATTCCTTTCATAAAAACCTCCTTAAAATACTTGTTTTTTAACACACCGAATGGGAACGACGTTCATCGTTCCCATTTAGCAGATATTCTTTACTTTTCTTCATACATTTCATTGTAGTATTTCTGGTAATCGCCACTGGTCACATTGTTCATCCAGTCTTCATGTTCGAAATACCAGGCGATGGTCTTACGGATGCCTTCCTTGAACATGGTCTCGGGATACCAGCCGATCTCTGCCTTGATCTTATCCGGCGCGATGGCATATCTTCTGTCATGACCCTTACGATCTTCCACGTAAGTGATCAGATCGTTGTTAATATGTGCCTTGCGGGGATCGGAATCCGGAAGCATCTCCTGCAAAGTTTCGATGATGATGTGGATGATCTCAATGTTCTGCTTCTCGTTATGTCCGCCTACATTGTAGGTTTCAAACAGTCTTCCCTGTTCCTGTACCATATCGATCGCCTTCGCATGATCCTCTACATACAGCCAGTCACGGACATTTTTGCCATCACCATAGACAGGAAGCTTCTTGCCGTGCAGCGCATTGTTGATGATCAGAGGAATCAGCTTCTCGGGGAACTGGAAAGGACCGTAATTGTTGGAGCAGTTAGTGATATTGGCAGGGAAATGATAGGTATCCATGTATGCCTTCACCAGCATGTCCGAGCTTGCCTTACTGGCGGAGTAAGGGCTGTGGGGATCGTAAGGTGTGGTCTCGTAGAAGAAAGCATTGTCATCATCGGGAAGGGATCCGTAGACCTCATCCGTAGATACATGCAGGAACTTCTTGCCTTCCTTGAAACTGCCGTCTGGAAGCTCCCAGGCTGCCTTGGCGCAGTTTAACATTACTGCGGTACCCAGCACGTTGGTCTGCACGAAGATCTCCGGATTGCGGATACTTCTGTCCACATGGCTCTCTGCTGCGAAATGTACCACACGATCAATATCGTTCTCCGCAAAAATCTTGCTGATGGCTTCCTTGTCGCAGATATTGGCCTTCACGAAAGTGTAATTGTCGCGCTTCTCCACATCCTTCAGATTCTCCAGGTTGCCCGCATAGGTCAGGGCGTCCACGTTAATGATGCGGATCTCATTGTCATATTTCTTGAACATGTAGTGAATGTAGTTGGAACCGATAAAGCCGGCACCACCTGTTACCAGATAAGTTCTCATTTTTTCTCCGTTCTGCGCAAAGAGCGCATTTTTGCTATAGATAGGGATATTTTACCATAAAATAGAGGGGATATCAACACGGCTTCTGCGCACTTCGTGCTCTCGAACCCGTGACACACATTCGCATTCCGGGCTTCGCCCTACTTGCTCATGTGTGTTTGATTTGCTAATAAAGCCCCAGACCCGCCTGCGAGCAGTCGGTCTGGCTGTTCTTTGTAAATATTAACACGGCTTCTGCGCACTTCGTGCTCTCGAACCCGTGACACCCATTCGCATTCCGGGCTTTGCCCTACTTGCTCATGTGTGTTTGATTTGCTAATAAAGCCCCAGACCCGCCTGCGAGCAGTCGGTCTGGGCTTTATTGCAAATCTTAATATCCCAAGTAGCTTAAGTTGAGATCTACATTTCCGCTGATACCACTGACCTTACCGTTGGAACGGTACTGCCACAGATCATATCTTCCGGTGTAGGTAGGTGTCTTCGCATACTGTGCCAGCCAGATCTTGTAACCGCTCAGTGCTCCGGCATCCATCTTGGAACTCAGCCAGGTCTTATTGGCATAGATTCCCGGGGTATATCCCGCGTTCTTGATCGTATTGCAGAATGCCTTGCAGACTGCGGTTCTGGTAGCGGAGTCGATAGCATCTCCTCTTCCGCCACTACCTTCCACATCCAGAAATACCGGATAAGAAATCTTATATCCGCTGATACGATCCAGTACCATGGAAGCTTCCTGTACCGCTTCTACCTCATCCACAGCCTGGGTGAAGAAATATACTCCTACCTTGATACCCGCTGCGGTTGCTCCCTTAATGTTGGTCTTGAACTTAGGATCCTCGATCAGTGCACCCTGGGAAGATCCACGATATCCCACACGAATGATAACGTAACTCACTCCGGAATTTTTCACAGCATTCCAGTCTATGGTACCGTTCCACTTGGATACATCAATACCCATGGTACCGGAGCCCACTACCAGGGAACCATCACTTGCAAAATTGTACTTTGCTCCCTGAATGACCTGTTCACCTGTTACTTTGTTGCCGTCTGCCTTGAAGAAATACACCTTGCCATCCAACGTCTGCCATCCGGTATATCTCGTTGCTTCTTTAATGTAGAACTTGGAAGCGGTGTAATAATCCGCATAATGTGCAAGTCTATATTCGTTATTGCCATCCGATACATATAATTCTTTTCCGCTGGTATCTTTTAATACGGTGTTCTTATCTTCTCTGGGGTTGGAAGTTCCGACCTTTACCGTACAGGTAGCCTTCACCTCACTGTTACCTTCTTTATAAACTGCGGTGATGGTAGCACTTCCGGCCTTCACACCGGTGATGGTAATGGTCTTGCCGTTCACGGATACCGTGGCAATATTGGTGTTGCTGGAGCTTGCGGTTACAGTGCCGCTTCCGCTGACGGTTGCCGTTACGGTAGCGGTAGACTTGGGATATACGGTCACTGCCGTCTTATCCAGTGTAATTGCCATCTTCGCAGTTACTTTTACTGCCAAATCCAGTGTCTTAGTCACGGATCCCATAGTTACGGTTGCGGTTACGGTGGTGTCACCGGCAGCCACGCCTTTAACAGCGATCTTGCCGTTTGCATCCACTCTGGCGGTCGCAATTTTATCATCTTTCGAAGCCACCTTATAAGTAGCCGTACCCGTATAATTCGTTACTTTGATCTGTGATGTTGCTTCTGCTTCTACGGCTACGGTTACGGACGTGGACTCTAAAACTGCCGTTGGTGTCGCAACAGGGGTCGGAGACGGCGATACACTGGGTGACACAGTAGGTGCCGTCGTCGGTTCTGTTGTTGGTTTCGTTGTTTCTGTCGGTTCTGCTGTTGGTTTCGTTGTTTCTGTCGGTTCTGTTGTTGGTTTCGTTGTTTCTGTCGGTTCTGCTGTTGGTTTCGTTGTTTCTACTGGCTCTGTCGTTTCTGTGGGCTCCGATGTTTCCGTAGGTTCTGCTGTTGGTGCCGCTGTCGGTTCTATTGCCGCCATACGCAGGAAGTTACCGCTGTAAGCAACGGTCTCCGGATTGGTAATCTTATCCTTTCCTACTTCACGATAAGAGGGCGGCAGTGTCTTACTTTCTACCCACTGTACTGTATCTTCCAGCACAGACTCTACCACGGTATCATTTTTCATGGTATCCTCTTTTGCCGCGTTGATCTCGGATTCCTTCTTGATCTCGTTAGATACATCAACCTTTTTGTAGGCGATATCTTTCTTGACTTCTACCTTCTGTGTTCCGGTAGGTAGGGTATAGTCCTTATATTTTTCATCGGTCAGAGCATTTACCGCTACCGTATAGTTACCGGGGGTAATGCCCTTCTTATAGATGATACCGTCCATGTCATCGTCAGACCATGTCGCGGTCTTGCCCTTGGGATCCGTGATCGTCACATTGAACGGCACGTTGGAGATCAGTTTTCCGCTTTTTTTATTGGTAAACTTGATCTTCAGGTCCTTCTGTACGGAGACCAGTTCCAGCTCTACGGTACCACCGTTGGTATATTCGGCTTCGTCGTATTCCTTCTGATCTTCATAGTCTTCATCCACTGCATTCGCTGCCGCGATCTTAGCCACTGTGGCATCTGCCACCGCTAACAGTCCCTGCTCGCCGATCATATGGATCCCGTCTAACTGGGTGCCAACGCTGACAAACTCCGATACCTGATTGTCCACCATACGGGCACTGGCATACACGCTGCAGGTCACAATTGCTAAGATCAGTACTGCCACACCGGTGGCTGCCATGATCCGGTCCATAGCACTCATATTCAGGAATTTCGACCAGATAGCGGCGAATTTCTTTTTTCCCTGCTTCTTGGATGTTTTTACATCGTCCTCATATTCATAGCCGGATTCCTCATCATAGAGTTCTTCCTCGTCGGCATAATACTCTTCGCCGTCTTCGTCCTCTCCAGTATACTCTTCATCATCGGCGTAGTACTCTTCACCGTCTTCTTCTCCAGTGTACTCCTCATCATCGGCGTAGTACTCCTCGCCGTCTTCTCCGGTGTACTCCTCATTATCGGCGTAGTACTCCTCGCCGTCTTCTTCTCCGGTGTACTCCTCATCATCGGCGTAATACTCTTCACCGTCTTCTTCTCCGGTGTACTCCTCATCATCGGCGTAGTATTCCTCGCCGTCTTCTTCCCCGGTGTACTCCTCATCATCGGCGTAGTACTCTTCGCCGTCTTCTCCTCCGGTGTACTCCTCATCATCGGCGTAGTACTCTTCGCCTTCCTGTTCCTCGTCCCAATCGTAACCATCCTGTACGTCTTCTTCCCAATTGCGTTCCGGACGCTTTGTATGGTTAAATAATTTTTTCATTTTATCTGTCCCTTCTGCATATAGTCCTTCAGTGTAACAATTCCGTAACATTATAACATTGTATTTTCTCTACATCAAGGCATTCGCCCATTTCTTCAGAATTTCTTAAATCTTTCTAATATTATGGACTTTCTTTCCGTATAATAGTAAAATCAGAATAACTTATTTTGACCACAATGGCAGATACTTGAAATGGAGAGATTTAATTCATGAAACGAAATGATAGCAACCATAATATCCACACATCACCGGTGAATGGCATGCCGGATATTGAGATTGTAGACCTGGAAAACGAAACTATGCAAGACACAGATTCTGGTAAATCCGCACATAAGTCAAATAAAAAGCAGACTTCCGATGTCTCTCCAAAGGCAGACGAGTATGACGATTTTTCAGAAGAATATGAAGAGGAAGATTATCCGGAAGAAGACGAGGCTCCTGCTCCTGCCGGCATCCGACGTTTTTTGAATGTCCATGTCTTTTTTGCGCTGGCCATGATTATAGTGATAGGACTTGTAGCCTACCGCTTCACACATTGGGGACAGAGAGTCAGCCAGTCCGATATTTTCAAGGACGGACAGGGTTCCTACGATGACAGTTGGGATTCCATCCTCCCTCTGACGGATGAGAACGGTCAGATGGTGATCACCGATGCTTCCAATATTGTACTATTCGGAAATGCTCCGTTTGCAGACGACCGGGATTCTTCCGACAGTCTGGCGAACCTGATTGCTAAGGAAACCGGTGCAAACGTATACAACTGTTCCATCAGCGGAAGTTATCTGGCTGCACAGGAGCTGAACTTTGATCCCACTGTTGCCGCTATGGATGCTTATTGCCTGTATTGGCTGGTGAGTCTGGCAACCGGTGCCCCGATCGATAACTATTACGTACAGGCAGCTGAACAGCTGGGTGATAAAACTCCCGCCGATGCGGAAGAAGTGATCAATACCCTGAAAACGCTGGATTTCAATACCATTGATACTGTGGCAATCATGTACGATGCCACCGATTATCTCCTGGGTAATCCCATGTACAACGATGATAACCCTACCGATCCGACGCAGTTCACGGGTAATCTGGAGGCCAGCCTGGATGTTCTGCAGAGCCTGTATCCGCAGATCCGTATTATTGTAATGTCTCCCACTTATGCTTACGCAGTGGATGAGAATGGGGATTATGTAAGTTCCGATATGTATATCTATAACAACCGCGATGTCCTGTCCACTTACGTGATCAAGGAGTGCTACTCCGCGAACCTGCACAGTGTTTCCTTTATGGATAACCTGTACGGCAGCATCACCGAGGACAATGCAAAAGAATATCTGACCGACAATCTTCACCTGAATGTAAAAGGACGTAAGCTCATCGCCAAGCGCTTTGAGTACTTCCTGAACTACTATGCGAAGGATTATGCGTCGCAGGGGAATTAAATTGAAAGTTACGAGCCATGCAAAGTCAAAACGAAAACAGCGATCTGGGAGCTTGCTCACAAGTCGCTGTTTTTGTTTTTGACTTTATACGGCGACAGCCGTCAATGAAATAAATGTGGAGCGTCCTTTGCGACACATTTATGAATTGAATGCATGGCTCGTAACGTAGGGTTGTCATAGACCGGACAAGTTCCGCCTGTGCCCCTTCTTCCGCCTCAGCGTGGGCACAGGAGATAGGAGCAAGCTTCTCTGTACCCTTCTTACGCCTCAACGTGGGCACAGGAGATAGGAGCAAGCTTCTCTGTACCCTTCTTACGCCTCAGCGTGGGCACAGGAGATAGGAACAAGCTAGTCTGTGCCCTTCTTCCGCCTCAGCGTGGGCACAGGAGACGGGAACAAGCTCCTCTGTACCCTTCTTCCGCCTCAGCGTGGGCACAGGAGACGGGAACAAGCTCCTCTGTACCCTTCTTACGCCTCAGCGTGAATAGTTTATGGGTATGAGTTACTTATTTTGCTGCTGATACCCACACTATGAAAAGTTTGAGGGTATGGGAAGCTTATTTTGCTGCTGATCCCCACACTGAGAAAAGTTTGAGGGTATGAGATGCTTGTTTCGTTGCTGATACCCACACTATGAAAAAGTTTTAGGGTATGAGATGCTTGTTTTGCTGCTGATACCCACACTGAGAAAAGTTTTAGGGTATGAGAAACTTGTTTTGCTGCTGATACCCAAATTGTGAAAACCGGAAGGTATAACAAGGGAACTATATATTCTAAAATGTTCGTCGTGGGCGTCCTATATTTTGGGTCTATACAGAAAAAATGAGTTGTGAGATACTAAAATTGCTACAAATAACGCATAAAAAGATGAATATGGGTCTATAGGAAAAAAACCGGCTCTGAGGTACTCATTTTGAAGAAATTGAGTATCTGGCAGGCAAATTTTTAGCTATAGGCCCATATTGTTTAGTTTTTGTTTTTTACCTGTCCCCAAAAGTACCTACAGGGAAATTTATCTTCTATAGACCCATGAAGTTTTTCAAGAAATCAGTAGCCAAGGACTCCGGGGATTCGATAGCATTTCTTATATTAACTCTCAATTTATTCTTGCAGAAAATAGTACAAATCCACGGTAGCATCCTTGTAGATAACATACCCGTGCATTCTTGCGAATTCTTCATACTCCTGGTCCTGTAATCTTCCCACCAGGTTCTTCGACTCCGGCAGGATAATATACGCACACCGCTCTTCCCGTGCCAGTTCTGCCAGTTCTGCAGCATCTATGGTCTCCTGCTCCATCACATCATACAGATCATTCTGTACGATCCATTTGCTTACGACGATATTCCGTCCGTAAGGCATGCACACCACATTGGAATACTGCCGCACATACTGCAACAGTTCTCCGGGGAATACCGCCATAACTTCTCTGCCGGGGACTTCAATGGCATCGCAGATATCCACCACACTCGTGGGTACATGATACACATTTTCCGCTTTCTGAAAATAGGGATTCCGATAGATCAGGCTTCCGGATAGCATGAACAGAATCAGCGTTGCCGTTATCCCCACGTATTTCCTATATCCGACAAGTTTGCCGCAGAAATCCACCGTCGTATAGGCGATCACCGGGGTCACCGGCAACAGCCACAGAATCCGGTAATAGATTTCCCCGTCTGCCAGCCCCGATACCAGCTTCGCCACAAGGGGATTGAAAAAAACAAATAATAACACCAGGGGCACATAGAGAAACATCACACGGATGTGCTTTCGCTTCTCCGTAAGCCACAGATACAACAGACTTATCAGGAACCAGATCATGATCAGCCCCGTTCCCATATATTCCTGAAACAGCTTCAAAGCTTCCATTTCTATCCTCCGACTCCGTTCTTACCTTCCGATTACTTACTACCAGATACCCTAATACGGGCTATCCTAGCACTGGCTATCCTAATACCGGTTATCCTAGCACCGGTTATCCTAGCACCGGCTACCCTAGCACCGGTTATCCTAGCACCGGTTACCCTAGCACCGGCTCCCCTAATACCAGATACCCTAGCACCGCTACCCTAATACCAGATACATCCCCGCATAGATGATGCAGGGCACGCAGCAGGCCGCTAAGGGCAGCAATAGCTTCCGGTTCTGATAGGCAATTGCCCCACAGATTCCGGCAACTCCCACCAGCATACATGCAAGCAATGCTCCCATGGTACTGGCAAGACAGCAGGATGTCATGACTGCAGTTAAAAGGATCCAGAATCCCACCGTAATCTTCTGCTTCTCCTGCAGTCTGCGGAACAAAAGCAATAACAGGAAGAAGATCATAGGGATCAGAATACTGCCCAACGCCGCTTTTCCCTGTCTGCTCCTGGCGATCATAAAATTCTCCACGGTGTAAAAAGAATAATCTCCAAATAAAACCAGTACTTCCGTGCAGATCAAAAACAGCGGCAGATTCTTCCCCTGGGACAGCCCTCTACTGCCGACCAAATAAAATACGCCATAGGTCATAGAGATCAGTACAACCGGAAGCAGGGTCTTCGCCACCGCCACCGTGGCAATTCCCGTCATTTGAGAAAGCCAGGCGATCCAGATGGGAAAAGGTGCCAGTCCGTGCCGCACATCCAGTTCCGTGCTCATACCGGTATAAGGAAGCTTCTGATACATTTTGCCCGACTCCTGCGCCGCTGTGGAGATTGCCACATAATAAGCATCATCTCCGTCATTGTAGACCATAACCACCGCCAGTACCAGTTGGAGTAATAAAAGTACTCCAAAGATCACCCACAATATGACCGCTTCCCGGTCCGGCTTCTGCGTCCACACTGCTTTGGGTCCTTTGTGGTTACGAAACCACAGCACTGCGGACACCACTAACAGGCCTGTGATATAGACGCCATACCATAGGACAACCTTCTCCAGTCTTCCCTCTGTAAGGATCACCGGAACACAGATCACCTGAAATCCTGCCCACAACAGCATCTGTCCACCAATCCACAGGAATACGATATTTTTATGAGGTTTATCCACACCCGCGAAGCAGTTTCCCACGCACACAGGCAGGACCAACACCAGCACCGCAAGCCACAACAAGCGAACTACGATCATTTTTCACCCTCGTTTCCGTTCTCTGTTATCTTACATACAGATAAATATTATCTCCGTGCACCCCTTCGGAAAACAGCGTCTCCTCCGGTTCCATGCCGTATCTCTCCCGCAAGACCGAAGAAACCGTCTCTTCCTCAACACCTGGTTTGATCAGTACTACTACCCGGTCCAGCATCCGGAGCGAATCCACATCCTTACGCTCTGCAAGTTCCTCCGCCGTCACCAAAAGTGTCCTGTCGTAGTGCATGAACTCCGGCAGATTCTCATAATATCCCACACCGGCATAGACGCAGATACAGGGAAGTGACGCATACTCTTCCGCCAGCTGTTCCTGCTGCCCATACCCCCGATAGAGGTATTCTCCGTCATAGGATGCAAGGCGCAGTCCCTGCACTACAATAATCAAAGCCATCAGCCCAATACCTACTAAACGTCCCTTCCAGCCGGAAACCTTGGCAAGTCTCTTCCCCAGGCAGCATAAAAGAAGCGCAAGGAGTAACGCGATCATAGGAAACATGGGCATCACATACCGGTCCACCAGATACGGTGACATCCGGGACGCCAGCAGATAGTATCCCACTACAGGAATGATGAGCATACACAGGATTCCCCTGACCGCCTGGGGCGTACCGGTCTCCTGTCCTTTGTGTCTGCGATACCACAGTACCACTGCCAAAACTACCGCCGTGGCGCAGCCTGCCCCGAGTAACAGATCTCCCACCGTCCGGTCCGCCAGAATCCCCGCAAAAGCAAGCAGTCTCGCTCCGTATCCGGCGAATCCGGAAGCCAGATTGTCCAAAGCTTCCACACCTCTTCCGCTGGAAAATACGTCGGCTATCGCAAAGGGGAACAACACCAGTCCGATCACCGCAGCCAGTGCCATAGAGCGAATATATATCCATAATTCCCGCATTCTTTTACTGCATAAAAGTCCCGCTGCCGTCACCGCCGCCAGCAGAATACAATAAAACAGGAAAAAATACTGGGTCAGAAATCCCAGCACCGTAATGGCAATGAGTCCCTTATTACTCCGGTCAAATCCATGTTCCTTCCATTTCTCCACATGCATGGAAAGCAATGCCACACACAGACAGGATAAGAGGCAGTACATGCGGATCAGCAGAACAGAAGCCAGTGCTCCCGTGCTGAGTCCGTACAGTAATACTGCAAGGGTCCCCAAAAGTCTTCCCTGCTCTTCCATACCAAAAATCTCCGAAAGCTGTCTTCCCAACCGAAGCAGCAGCCACAATGTGATCCCCACACAGATCAGATTGATCGTACATCCAAGCCACGGTGACAAAGTCCCAGGGAACAGAGAGCTCATAGTATGCAACAGCATAAAATGCACCGGCGGATGATTATCATCCTTCACATTAAAATACACCGACAGATAATCAAACGCATCGCTGCCGTCCACTGTTACATAATCCCGAAACTGCCCGGAAGTGATCCAGGCCGGCTCCTCATAGACATCTGCCTTGTAAGATAACAGTTTACTGCTGCCGCGGTTCTTCAGCACATCCGTTACCGTACTTTTCAAATTCATCAGGGTCTCACCAAAGCTGTCTCCCTGTATCTCTTCCCGCACGAATTTTGCCAGACGTCCCTCCGGCTGGGTGGGAACGATCCATGGATTGTACCTGGCATCCGCCAGTTCGAAGCTTAACAGTTCGTCCATGTGATAGCCTTCTTTAAAGCTTACCCCTACACACAGCACTCCCAGACACAGTATAACTGCCAGAAGCTCCGGCAGGATTTTTTTCCATCTGCTCGTTTCACTCATATTCCTATACCTGTCTTATGTCCGATGCATCGTCAGACTTTTTTATTCCATAACGCGATAGAGATAGATCCGGTAATAACTGTCCTCTGTCTCGAAGGGATCTTCCCGGATCAGCTTAAGCCCCGTATCTTCGCAATGATCAATGTACGCCGCTGACAACAGATACCGTCCGCCCAGTTCCTTCAGGCTCTGTGCATTGATCTCATAATTCTGAAAATAGAAGCCGCCCTTCTGTACCGTATAATACCCCGGACATTCCGCACTGTACAAATAACAGCGGTTGCCCCAGCCATCGAACTGCTCCGTCAGATACTCACTTTTGTCCAGTTCCGGTGCAATGATCTCGCGGAAGCGGTGCTTATAAGCCAGATCATAATTGTTAGAATACCCATCCAGGCAGTAAAAGCCATGATACAGCGCTGCCGCCGGATCGATCCCCAGGCTTACCACCCGGTAATTCCCCGGTTCTTCTGCGAAATTGTCCCGGATATACTGCTGCACCTGCTCTAACACACCCACAGCATAATAATCCCGAAAACTCATGGCGCCGTAGTCTGCGTGTAACATTTTCTGCACATTCGGCTTTAAGTTACTCTCTGGCAGAACCTGCGCTGCCGTAAGAAGTGTCACTCCCACAGCCAGTAGCATTTCTCCTGCTGCCAGCCATTTTCTTACGCTTTTTGCCGTCTCCTGCTTGCCGGGAAGCTCTTCCACTACCATCAGCAGACAGCAGCCAAGGGCAAAATACCACAGACAGGGGCTCAGCCACAGCACTCGGTTCGCCTGGAAGCCCTTCAACGCTCCAAGCCCCGAGCGGATACCCACCCCTATGTTGCTGTCCCAGACAGCCGCCGCGAGTGCAAACAATAAAATGCCGCCGCAGGATAAAAACAGTGCTTTTTCCAGTCCGGTTACGGATTTTTTATCCCCGGCAGATAGTCCCATGCGGATCCCTGTCACTATCACAAAGCATACTGCCAGAACTAAGATCCACCGGTGATAATCAGCGCTGTGCTGTCCTCCCTGCAAAAGATTCGTCCACAGCTGTCCCCAAAAAGCTACCGGGGCTAAGCTATATTCCGCTTTATGGGAAACTGCTCCCACGCCACCGAAAATTTCCTGTAAAAGTGCCCCGTTTTCCAATAAATACACCGCCAAAAGAAGCAGCCAGCCAATTCCCTGCCCTGTCCGAAACCGTCTGCATAGAAGGGTAATCACTTCCCACAACGCCCAGATCCCCAGCACGGCAAATCCCGCAAGCACCAGTGATGAATTTACTCCGAAAAAAATCACATACAACCAGGCTGCAATATAGATCTTTCTGTTACCGTCCGCTTCTCCCAGCCGGAGCACGCAGTATAATAACAGCGGCAGTCCATACTGTGACAAGCCATATACCGGCAAAAACGGAAGATACGCATACAGGCATCCCACCGCCATGGCAACGAAAGCCATCATTCCCTGTCTGTGAGACAGTCTTTCCTCGCTTCTTGCCACATACCGGATCAGTAAGAACATTCCCACATAGCCTGTCAGGCTTCCGATCACCTGCATGCAGGCAAGTGCCGCCCACGCAGGCAGCCACCGGTACAACAGAACGCACGCCGGTGCCGGCAGGGTCAGTGCCGTCTTCGCCGCACCGTTCATAAATTCCGGCAGAATACCGCTGCCATCCCAGAGGTGTCTTGCCTTCAGAAGATATGCGATCACCTCTCCATCCAGCTGATCATGATAGACGAAGATGGCATCCTGTCCCAAAAGGATATACGGAATCCCCATTACCAGCACTGCAAGTATTCCCAGAAAAAACCAGATCTGCGCCCTTCTGCGTTCTGTCATGGTTCCTCCTTTCCGACACTTAAGATCATTCCCACAAGCCACAACATTCCGGGAAGCAGTCCGTTCTTATAATCCCAGCATCCCGCATCCTGCATGGTATACCATAAGACCATACAAAGTGCCGTTACTGCGCATAAAAGAAATATCTCCAAAAAGCTCCGTTTTCCATCTTTTTTATAAGATCCCCGGCATATCACCACAAGAGCAGTCGCAATAATTCCCACAAGGAACCACCAGCTGCTGTATTTTAACAGGACATTTGTCAGCTTCAGGTCTCCTGTCATCATAATGTCTACATTTCTGCCGGAAAAGGTATCATATCCTCTTCCATCCAAAAACAGCTGCAAAAGCACCGGTGGCATCACATACCCTGCCATGTCCCAGACGATCTGGTGTATATTGTCGGAGGGATATGTCTTTAATCCGTATACGGCATACTTCCGGAACAGCTTCTGCGCATCCTCGCTGCCCAACGCATCCTCTATGTTTTTCTGTATCTCAGAGTCCATGGTTCCGGCATAATACCCGGCTGCTTTAAATTCCTTCCAGGTCATCTGTTCCCGCAGTTCCTCCGGATATGCGTCATATTCCTCTTCTTCCCTCATATGTGTCCAGGTAAATCTGCGCATCATTGCAGCACTGAATGTATTCTCCGCTCTGCCGTAGCTGCCCGCGGTCTGCCATAACGGCACCACTGTGAACAAAATGCCTGCCATTGCCGCAAGCAGCAATAACTCTCTTCCCACTCTCTGTTTTCCGAGCTGCCGGATATGGATCAGGTGCAGGATCCACACCACCACAAGCGGTACCAGTCCAAGATACCTGTTTTCCACTACGAACAACGTACTGAGCGCCCACCAGATTCCTGCAACGAACAACCTTTTCAGCGGTAATTTTTCCTCCGCTTTATCCTCACGCAAAAATCTGATCAGTACTGCCAGTTCCATTAAGAGACAGGAATATCCCACAGAATTCGGCAGCACTGCCAGATGGCACTGCATGGCAAACGGATATGTCAAAAGTCCAAGGCTTCCCCAGACCGGGAACCATTTTTTCGCTGTACCGCCAAAGGAACGTAAAAATACCACACCGCTGTAAAATGCAAACAAAATCTGTACCGTGTAAACAAAAAAAGTATAAGGGATAGAGCTTACAGCTTCTATCCCTTTTGCAAGCATCAGAAAAAGAGGGTATCCGATCCCCATGTAGTCATCACACACAAACGTCCCTGCGGCCGCAAGCCACAGATAGCTGTCCCCAAATTCCGGGAAGATGCCAAAGGATCTGATCATCCAACAGATTCCCAGTACAATCTGTACTGAGATGCCTATGAACAGAAATCTGCCTGCAGTCTCCGCAAGCGCTCTGCATGCTTTCTGCATCTTACTGCTCCTCTAATTCAAAAAAGTTTTTAATCAGTCCACAGATGAAATCCACCTGATCCAGTGTCAGTCCATAGTACATGGGAAGCCTTGCCAGACGTTCGCTCTCCTTCGTCGTATAGCGGTCTTCTCCGTGGAAACGTCCGAACTTCAGTCCTGCAGGTGCCGTGTGTAACGGAATGTAATGGAATACCGTAAGTACCCCGTTCTCCTTCATATAGCTGATGAATCTGGTCCTCTGCTCCAGATCTCTCGCCTTGATATAGAACATATGGGCATTGTGTACACAGCCTTCCGGTACAACAGGCAGATCGATCTTCCCTGCTTCCTTTAACGGCAGCAGCTGCTCATAATAACGGTTCCAGCAGGCAAGTCTGGCTTCGTTGATCTCATCGGCGATCTCTAATTGTGCATAGAGATAAGCTGCGTTCATATCACTGGGCAAATAGGAGGATCCGTAATTCACCCAGGTATATTTATCGATCTGACCGCGGAAGAATTTGCTGCGGTTGGTTCCTTTTTCACGGATGATCTCTGCTTCTTCCACATCCTTTTGATCACGGATCAGCAGGGCACCGCCCTCTCCCATGCTGTAATTCTTCGTCTCATGGAAACTGTAAGCGCCGAAATCACCGATGGTTCCCAGTGCTTTTCCCTTATAGGTGGACATGATTCCCTGGGCTGCATCCTCTACCACTTTCAGATTGTGACGTCTTGCAATGTCCATGATCGTGTCCATCTCGCATGCCACGCCGGCATAATGTACCGGCACGATCGCTTTCGTCTTCTCCGTAATGGCATCCTCGATCAGTGTCTCATCAATGTTCATGGTATCCGGGCGGATATCCACGAACACCGGTACCGCACCACGGAGTACGAAAGCATCCGCTGTGGATACAAAAGTATAAGAGGGCATGATCACTTCATCCCCGGGCTTGATATCACACAGAAGTGCCGCCAGCTCTGTTGCATGGGTGCAGGAAGTGGTTAACAGACATTTGCCGGTTCCCGTTCTCTCCTCGATCCACGCATTACATTTTTTCGTATATTCACCGTCACCGCAGATCTTCTGATTTTTTACACATTCCTGAATATAATCCGCTGCTTTATCCACATAAGGCGGTACATTAAACTTGATATCTACCATAATACATCCTCTTTTCCGCTGTTCCAGCTGTATTTTTATATATTCTGATCTGCTCTGTGCTCTCTCTTCCAGCTTCCTACTGCTGTCTGCGGCACATTTGCCGTCACATGACTGATGATATATTTCGGTCTGCCCTTGACTTCTTCATAGATTCTTGCAATATAATGTCCGATGATCCCCAGGCTCAGCATCAGGAATCCGCCAATGATCAGGATCAGCAGGATCACCGTGGTAAATCCTTCCACGGCTGTACCCATCAGGTAACGCACCAGCGTCTGGATCGCCAGGATCACACTGAAAAATATGGATATCATTCCCATGATCGTCACCAGCTGCAGGGGTAATGTACTGAAAGAAGTAGCATTCGTGATCGCATACTTCATCAGGCTCCAGAAGGACCACTTGCTCTGTCCGTATTTGCGCTCCTGCACTTCGTATTCCACGGTCTCGGTCTTAAATCCAGCCCAGAAGGTCAATGCCCGGAAGAAAGTATTTCTCTCCGGCAGCTCCAAAAGCACCTGTACCACTTTCCGGTCCAAAAGCTTAAAATCCGAAGAAGCATTCATGTCCATCTTGATCAGTTTACTCATGATCTTATAGAAAAGTCCAGCGGACAGCTTATATCCCAGGCTCTCCCGTCCTCTGTCGGACTTGATGCCCTCCACGATTTCTGCTCCCTGCTGCCATTTCTCCCACATTAAGGGGATCACCTCAGGGGGATGCTGTAAGTCACAATCCATCACGATCACGGCGTCTCCCGTGGTCAGTTCCAGTCCGGCGAAAATACCGGCTTCTTTTCCGAAGTTCCGGGAAAATTCCGCTCCCCGCACTCTCGGATTCTGTGCGGCACATTCCTGTATCCGTTCAAAGGTTCCGTCCTTCGATCCGTCACTGATAAATACCAGCTCGTAATCGATTCCGTTCGCATCCAGCAGGTCTCCAAGCACTTTTGCCGTATTTGCAATATTCTGTTCCTCATTGTATGCCGGTAAGACAATTGATAATAAAGCCATACTTAATCCCTTCCGCAGTTCTCTGTCTTGACATAGAGGATGCCGTCCACTACTTTCGTGGAGTTCGCCCCCGGGAAAGTATCCATGTCAATGTATTCCTGTGTCATATAGATCTCGCCAACAGTATCCGGATCTAAAAAGTTCAGGGTAGCGCCGAGATAATTCTTCATAAACGCCTGGTAATCCGCTCCCTTATAGATCAGATAATCACCATTTAACCCGATCATGCCGTCCGTGACTTTTCCCGTAATATCCGTCGTGGGGAATTCATCATAACCGATAACGCCCACCACTGCCACAGGAATCCCATGATAATAGCCGGGGGTCTGTTCGATCCGGTCTAACAGACGGACACAGTACGCATAGGTCTTCTCATATTTTTTCTCCAGATTCGAGTACCCGATGTTGTCCGATACTCCGTAATTGAACACCAGGATCCAGGCAGCAAGCAGTGCCGCCCAACGGATACCGATGTCCGCTTTTCCATTCTCACCCGCATATCTGTCCGTAAAACCAAGCATAAGGATCAGATATAATACCCACTGATATCGCATGAGAAGATGATAGGTCAGATTCGGGGAAATGATCAAAATCACATTTGTTAACAGCGGCAGTCCCACCGCCAACAGAATTATTATAACGAAAAATGCCGGATTCTTCCACCATTTTCTTTGAAACATCCTTCTCACCAGTAAAAATACCACCGAGAGCAGGAGTACTGCGCATGCTGCGAAGGAGAAAATATTGTTCACCAGCACATCACCATGCAGCGTAAATGCCAGGAAATCATAATACATTCCTTTTAAGGTGGTGAGCAATCCCTGACCGGAACCTCCCTGTTCCATGGAATTGATGCCCTGATAGGTATCCAGTACCTTGCCCTGCAGTTTTAACAAAATCTGCAGAATCACATAATACAATACCGCTCCGGCAATTCCCATGCCGAGATACCGCAATGCATATTGTACCTTTTCCTTCACACCGTGCTCCTCCATAAAAAAGAGCAGGATCACATATACGCACAGCAAAATGGCAAACGGCAGATACGCCTGGTAGATTCCCATACTGAAGGCAAGGCATACGCCTCCCATGATCCAGCCTTTTTTATATTTTTGGGTAAAAAGCACCGAAAGCACCGCCAGAAACAGTGCCATCATATAACCGTCCATGGTAAATACATAGGCAAAAGTAGACGCCAGTGCCGGAAAAGATACCAGCAGTCCGCTGACACCGATAATGGTCAGCGGATCCTCAAGCTCCATGGTCTCTGTTAACACCACCGATGAAAGTGAAAGCCACAGCATGCCGATCAGACCGATGACCCACGGGATCGTAAAATAAGAGGAAAATCCACATGCCACCGTTAAAAACCAACGTCCGGACGTGATCATATTCTGATCAAAATACATGCTGCTCAGTCCGTCATGATTCGGAATATCCGACAACATCACGGGAAGATGGATCAGCAGACCGATGACGAATGCCGATACAAATGCAATTTTCCAAGTATTTTTGATCTTATTCCTGCTATATTGCAAAAATTCCCAGGGTGTTTTCATGTTCTATTCTCCTCGTATAATATCTTTTAGATACATAAATGTACCTTAATAACTTAATTAATAATTGTTCAATAGGCTTAGTTAAGCCCATGATATAATTGTCCTAGTGTCAATCAGGTAGTAGTTCTTTTTTCTCCT